>ULTR01063470.1_pt1 | contig 10758 bp, 9 predicted proteins | sample 1957781 | NCBI WGS metagenome assembly ULTR01 (sample SAMEA4835739, study PRJEB28245) | human gut metagenome | biome: gut microbiome; material: fecal sample | place: Denmark | collected 2008 | reverse complement strand
TATTATCTTTGAGGATTTTATCTTTAGAATAAGCATCCCAAGTCCAATAACCAGCGCCAATCTTATAACATTTAATAGAATTTGTATCATTTAATTTTATATATTCTGATTCAAAATAATCAGTTTCTATTATTTTGTTATTTTCAATGATATGTGCTATGTATCTATCATTATCACTATCATAACTCATCGTATATGTTATTCCATCACAAACATTTTTGACTATTTCATCTGCAATTTCTTTTGTAAAATAGGGCATAGCCCAACCATTCCAGTTAGTTCCATAATGATAACCTTCATAAAATCTATAATCACCATCTATACTAAAATATGCTTTTTTTATATGATTCAATATTATTCACCTGCCTTTTCAATTTCATTATCAAAATCTACATTGATTTCTTTAAGATTTTCAGAAAGAATAGGGGAGGTATTTGCATCCTTTTCCAGTTCCTCAAATATATGTAAATTTTCTAAATCTTCATTAACTACATCTCTTTTTTTTTCTTTCTCTGCTAAATCCTTTAAATCATCTTTAAGAACTGTCCAAACACAATTATTTTCTTCTCTTTTCATAATGTAATTTTTTCCACTAAGAATCTGATATGTTTGTAGCTCCTGAGTTCCAGTTTTAGTAGTAAAGGAAACTAACTCATCTTGTGATTTAATATCCCATTGAAGATTTTTGTTATTATTACCGTACACATGTATTTGACCTATATTATTAAAACCTAATTCACTATATCTTTCTAAATGTTTGTTTTCAAAATATATTTCAACAGTTTGAGTATTATCATCATTATATATTGTTTTTACAGCATAGGGAATATCTGCAACTTCCAAATCATCTTGCATATTTAAAAATGACTTAAAACTAATTTCATGAACACAATAATCTTTTGTAAAAGTTGATATTTCTACATTGCCTAATTCATGTAATTTGAATTTATCTGATAAGTCCTTTAGTTGTTGAGAATTAAGATTAATTCCATCTTTACGAATTTGCTCAATTGCAGCTTGTGTTTCTTTGTTAAATAATTTCTTTGAAATTCCTGTTCTAAGCTCTATTATATCAGCAATCCTATCAGCAAAATATCCAACTTTAGACTTATTGAAATAAATATTATAACGTTTTTCTTTATGATGCTTTACTTGTTCTCTTTGTTTATCTTTATTAGTTTTAATTATCTTGTTAATATGCAAAACTTTCGATATTTTGGGATATTTTTCTTTGAAGTTACTAAGTTGTTTTATCCTTCTAGTATATTTTGTTAATCTTCTTTGTTGATACATAGATTTTTTCTTGCCAAATTCATTATTTGCTGTAGATAGGTTTCGTTCTGTTGCTACAACTTTTATACCATCTTTTTGACAGTTCTCCATAACTTTTATTGTTTCTTCATAAGATAAATTTGTTAATTTATCTAGTTGCTTTGTCGGCCCATCTAGTTGAACAGCTCTAATTCCCTCTACAAAATAGTGATAACTAAATATAGTTAGCGGTTTTAATAAATATTTGAATGTATCTTTAATTCCAACTTTACTTGCTCTAACAGTATTTTCATATACTTGTGTAGCATCACTTTTATTAGTAGCTTGCATTATACCATCACCTCTTTTTCCATTTTTACTTTATACATATTCATATATTTGTTGTAAAAATCATCAATAGTTAATTGTGAAAGCCATTTCTTAACATGATTTTCAGTATCTAACAAATATTCACTCATATTTGCTTGTGAATGTCTTTGTGTTAATAATTGCATTTCATTATTGGTTTTATTGTATAGTTGTTTTGGAATATATATTGCTTTACCATTTTCAGTAGGTAAATACATTCCTCTTGTTGTTTCTTTTTCTTTACCCGTTAGCTTGATAAGAATAGACATTGGATTATTACTTTTGGATTCCTCTTTAACTATTTCCTTATCAGTTGAAACTTCTTTCTTTTCTTCATTATTAACTTTTTCATTAGACTTAATATTGTCAGTAGTTAACTCTAATATATTTTTAATATTATTAAAAACTAATAAAGATTTATATTTGTCATTATTAACAAATTGCCTAGACATTACAGACTTCATTTCTTCGCTGTATGCTAAAGCATATCGTATAGCTTCCATAAAACCTTCATTTTTAAAGCGTGAAACTGATTGTTCTTTAAATGCTTCCTTATAACTTTTAGGAAAAAGTTTTTCAAATTGAGAATTGCTATTTGCAATGAATAATTCTTCAAATTCATCTCTATTATTTTCTATATATGCTTTTATAGAATCATCAAAACTTTCATTATACTGTTTAATAACTAATTCTTTTTGTTTATTATTTAGTACAATACTAACTATATTTCCATTAGAGTCAAAAGACTTTACATTATTTAATAAATTTTCAAATATAAGAGTTTTATCATTTTTAAAACTAATATAATTATCACTCTTAAATATATAGTTATTAATATAGTTTCCAATATTTATTGTTACTTCATTATCCTTTAAAAATTCCGAACTATCAATTGATTCCAATAGTTCATTTTTAGTAATTTTCCCCAATTCGACATAATTTAACAGAATATTATCATTATTTTTTTTAGCATAGTTTTTTATTAAGCCAATAATGTAATAGTAGAAGAACAAATCTTTATATCTGTTTACTCTATTACTTTGGATCTCTATTTTTTGTGGATTAATAATGTTCTCTATTTCATCATTGGAATAATTAGAATTTTTGGATACATATTCTTTAAAATGTAAAATGTCTTTGCTATTTGCTATTAAGCCATCATTCCACATTTGTTTATGGATTTTATAGATGTTTTCAACAGATAATTCATTATTCTGAGTATATTTATATTTCATCAGAAAGTTAAAAGCAGATATTCTAGTTTGATATATTTTTTCTTTAGGTATTTTAGCCATTTGTAAATCACCAAAGTCTTTATAATTACCTAGTTGGGATATATCTAAGACATTTACATCTAATTTTTCTTTTAGCAGCTCTGGAATTATTCTAATCATAGCGTTTTTTCCAGCTTCATCATTATCTAAACATAGAGTTATTTCACAATTCAATTTTTTTAACATTTTAATATGTTCCTTTGAAATCGCTGTTCCCATTATTCCAACAACATTATCAAATTTTAGTTCTTTTGAACTAATCACATCCATATAACCTTCTACAATTATTATTTCATTGTTTCTAGCATAAAATTTAGCTTTATGAAAATTAAATAATAAATTGCTCTTATCAAACAATTTTGTTTCTTTTGTGTTTAAATATTTAGGTTTTGTGATATTATCAAGAGCTCTAGCACCAAAGCCTACAGTATTACCATTTGCATCAAAAATAGGTATTGTTATTCTGTTATTAAATACATCTACATAGTTATTTTTTGTATCTTTTATTAAACCTACATCAATTAAATCACTTAAATTATATTTTTTTAGAAGTTCATTACTTACTAAATTAAAAGATGGGTTAAATCCTATATGAAAACTCTTAATAGTTTCTAAAGATAAGTTTCTATTTTTAAGATATTCTAGAGCATTTTTACACTCTATATTATTAGCTATAATATTAGATTCTGATATATATATAGCATCCTTTAAAATATTATTTAACTTTTGTTTTTCTAATTGTTCCTTTGATAATCTTTCCTTTGCATTATTTTGTGGAATTGTAATATTCAAGCCTTGAATATCTATAGCCTTTTGCATTGCTTGTTGAATATTGATAGGATTGTGATTAATCTCGTTTTCATATTTTTGAATAAATGATATTGCATTGCCACCAGCACCACATGAAAAACATTTGGCAATATTTTTGTTTGGATGAATATTCATAGATGGGTGAGAATCTGAATGAAAAGGACATAGGCATTTATTATTATGTATTTTTAAATTATAATGTTCTAAAATGTTTTGAATATTAGAAGCATTTAATATTTCATCATATATATCACTCATATATCAATATCCTCCTTTTGAGGATTTTCTTTATTTAATATAAAATAATCCATTTGTCTTTCTAAGTCCTTTTCATCAAAGGTACGAATAATGGATGGGAATGGGATATTCAAATTTTCATCTTCCTTTGCAGTATATGATTGTTCTTCAATATCTTCTAAGTTTTCTCCAATGATGGTTAATCTATAAGATATTTCTTCATTTGAAATACTATAAAGAGCATCTGATAAAGTATCAACAACCTTCCCTCTAACATCGTCCCAACCTAAATATAATAAAATGCCATAAGTTTTATTTATATCAGCATCTTCAATAATTTCTTCTATTTCAGAATCTTCTTGAATTAATTTTCCTAAAGAAGATTTTTTTATTATTAGTCGTATATCTGATCTGTATCCCATAATGCTCCTCCTTCACAAAATTCTTGTATTTGTTTTTCTATGATAGAGTCATTATTATTACTAACAATAATAATTAAACATTCACAGTTTATAGGGTTAAAGATAGAAGTTATTACTTTTACTTTTTTTCTTAATTCATTAATTAACCAATATACTTCTTTAACACTACAGTTATTTTTGGTTTTAAATTTTATATATTTCATAACATTTAATTGCTTTAATGATTTTTTGGATTCTAAAAGAACTTCTCTTGTAATTACAGTTTCACTATTCATTTTTTCAAAATAAATATCATCTCCTAATAAGTAATAGGAGTTTTCCAGATCTTGAGAAAGCAATAAATGTTTTAAATCTTCATAACTATAAATAATATTAATTTCTATAAAAATCACCTCTCAATAAAAATAAACAAAGTGGGGAAGAATCTCCACTTTGATTTATCTATTTTTCTTCTTTCTTAGTAATATTATGCCAACAGTTATGCAAGATAAAGAAACTATTGATAATCCAACTAAAAGAGCATAATTTGTTTCATTACCAGTTTGGACAATTGGAAGTAGTGAATTATAATAAACAAAACTATATGTTGAATCAACATTTTCTAGAGATACACCATCTGCAAACACGCCATCTTGATTTATCTCAATTTTTACAACTTGACTAGATAATTCGTAACCCAAAGGAGCTCTTTGCTCTTTTATATAGAATACGCCATAACGTAGATTATCAAAAAGAGCCGAACCTTCAAACTCGTTTGCACCAGCTTCTTTAATAAGTTTAGTACATTCCGGATCTTCAAATAATCCAAAAACAAATTTATTTGATTTTATATGTTCTCCTGTTGCTTTATCTATTTTTTCGACTTTTACAGAACATAAAATTGGTTGATTTTTTAATTCAATAATTTGTGTTTCTTTATCTGTGGTTACTGTAAAGGTAATATTTTCAGCTATGTTGTATCCTAGTGCTGATTTTTTTTCAATTAGAGTATAGGTTTTATTTTCTTCTAATCCTTTAACAATATGTGCTTCTTTAGTAGAAATCCAAGAATCAATAACTTTTCCATCAGCATCGACAACTTCTAGTTCGCAGTCAGTAACTGCATCACCAGTTAATGAATCAATTTTTAATACTTTTAAAATCTTATCAATCATTATAACCTTTTGAGTTTCCTTATCTGTAGTTACAGTAAAGTTAATGTTAGATGCCTTCACATAGCCATCAGCTGGTAGTTCTTCTATCAGCGTGTATGTTTTACCTTCTTCTAAATTCTTGATTTTATGAGGTTCTTTTTCAGAAATCCATTCATCAATAATTTCATTGTTTTCATCTAATACTTTCATATTAGCACCAATTATTTCATTACCAGAAATGTCAACTTTAGACATTTCTATAATTTTGTCTATCATCTTAACTTCTTGAATTTCATTTGTATTTGTTATTTTAAAGAAAATATCTGTAGCTTTTGCAAAACCTAAAGGAGATAAATCTTCATGTAAAATATATTGTTTATCAACTTCTAGCCCTTCTATGATATGTTGTTTTTCAGTTGAAACCCAATTATCTATTATGTTTTCATTTTCATCAAGAATAGATAAATGTGCATTTGGTAATTCTTTATCTCCTGTTATATCTTGTTTTGAAAATTGTGTTATTGTTGTGTCATTTGAAATATCAAGCGTTGCTATATAAATCTTTGTAGTTGTATCTTTTTGTTCAAATTTTACTTCATGTACTGTAGTATCTAATACTACCCCTTTTGCAGTTGCACATTCAAATATTTCATACACCCCAAGTGGTAAATCTTCAATTTTTAAACTTGCATCTTTTTGTAAATTATATTTTCCTATAGATGTACCTGCACTATATATAACGCTTCCATCAGCCATATCAATAATATCTGTTTTTGCTTTTAGCTCAAATTGAATTTGAGTAAAATCAATATCATTTAACAAAGAAGTATCTACATCTTGTCTTAAATTTATTTTTTTATTTATTACTATTTTAGCTGTTGGTTGTTCATTTTCTATTATAACTTCTTTTATATAGTCGCCTGTTTCATCCTTTTCATAAGTACGAATATTCTCAATTTCAAATTTTACAGGTTCTGTTAAATTCAAGAATCCTTTTGCAATAGAATTTTCATAAACTTCATAATGTCCAACTGGTAAAGTAAGAGGAGTAACAACTGTAGCCTTGTCATTATCTTCTGAAAAATATGAATTGTCTGGAATAATTACATTATCAGCATTTGTAGTAAAACTAGAATATACTTTTGTTCCAACTTTTTGAGTTATTGTTTGACCTTTAGAGTATATTAATTTTTTTGTTCCTCTATCATATATATTTTCAGCAGCTTTTATAACGAAACTTGTACCATTTAAAGAAACTAATTTTCCAGTATTTTTGTCTTTTTTTATTAATTTAATATATGACTCCATTTGTTCATTGTTTATAAAGATATTTTTTACTTTTTGAGCAATTTCCTCAATTTCAGATGTATCTTTATTTACTGTAAATGAAAAATCTGTAGCCGTGATGAAGTCATTTGGAGTATATGTTTCTTTTCCCAAAAAAGTTCCATAAGGTAAAAGTTTAGTATAAGCATTTCCATTTTCATCTGTTTTAACTATATCATAAGTTTTAGCAATTTTCTGTGCTTCTGCAACTCTAGTAGGATTAACTGAAACTGTATTTCCATTTTCATCTAAACCATTCCAAATTTCTGCATAAGTGTATCCTTTTGCTAAAGCTCTTTCCACATCACTATATAGTTTAATCGTAAATTCTGCATCTTTTAATCCCTTAACCTCACCAGATAATTCTTTTATACCTGCCTTGAATATATGAATTTGTTGACTTTTTATATTTTCTTTACTTATTATGCTTTCAGTTATAATCTTGGTGTATTGATCTTTATATTTCAAATCTATTACATATTCTTTAGTATCAAGTAGATAACCCTCAGAACTCTCCAATTCCTTTAAAATGTATTTACCTAAAGGAAGGTTGGTTATATCTTCCGTTTTTCCTTGATTATCAATAATTCTGGTTGCAACTAAATCACCTTTTGAATATTTTTTAGTTGTTCTTGCCTTATTATATATATCTTCATTAGCAAATAATCCATATTTTGCACCGTTAAATGTTGCATCACCTTGAGGAATATTACCTGTTTGACTATCTTCCTTGATTAAGGAAATTGTAGCTGTTGGTTCTGAATTCTTTAAAGAATCATATTTATATACAATGCTTTTTAATTGACCTTCATATTCTAAAGTAAAAGAATATTCTTTTGAATCAATTAAATATCCTTCTGTAGCTGAACTCTCTTGATAATAATACTTGCCTAATTTTAAGCCTTCAACTTTAATTCTTCCATTTGAATCAGTATAAAATGTTTTATCATATCCGTTGTTATTCCAAAGTCTAAATGCTGCACCTTCAATAAATGCTGTTTCATCATTGTTTAATTTAGTTAATTCCCAAGTACCAGTAACTTCTTTATTAACAATAGCTTGTTTTGCAGTTTCATTTGCCTTAACTTCAACAGAATAAGACTTTGTATCAAGTACATAAGAGTAGGGAGCTTTTTTCTCTTTTACAGTATATGTACCAACTTTTAGATTTTCTAATTTAATTCTTCCGTTAGTAATTGTAACTTCTTTACTATATCCAGAAGGACCATCTACTTGATATATTGCACCATCAATTAAATTACCTTCTTCATTTAATTTGCTTAATTCTAGACTGCCTAGCTTTTCAATAGTTATTTTCAAAGCCATTGTAACGGGGTCATTATAATTCAAAGCATATAACTGATCTTGTACACCTTTTTTGAATGTTAAATATACAGAAGTATCATTATCTTCTGTACCATCCTTGTAAAGCCCCCAATCTAAAGCATCAGAATCATCAAAAGCAAATTTGTTAAGTGTGCAATTTTGATTAACTGTAATTTCTAATGTGTTTTCACCTTGAGTATGTTTGAATCTAATTCCATCAACAGTTTTATCAATGCTCTTATAGTCTTTTAAAACTTTATTCTTATCTTTAAGTATTGTTGTTTGACCAAATAATACTTTCTGAGTAGTAGAGTCAAAGCTAGGTACTTTTTCCATTTTACTAATCTTGTTATCAATTTCTTTTTTAAACTCAACATATTGTTTTTGTATATCTGAATCTACAAAAGTTGCATCAGATTGTTTCATGCTTTCCCAAATATATTGTTGAGTAAAAACATAGTCAAGTAATTTTTCTCTATTACTTTCTGACATTATCCCACCATTCATAGCCCAATCGCCATATTTGTCATACCAACCAAAGTACGCTACTTTACATGCTAGTTTTAAAGTGGCACTTTCTGGTTTTGAATGTGTCGCTTCCTCAATAGTTCCAGTTGGAGAATTAACAAAATGTTCTCCGACAGAATGTAGTTATCTTTTCGCCTGTAGTATAGTTTACCAATCTACGTAGTAACATACCCACATTGTTTTTATTTTCAGTAGTAAAAATTCTTGAATCCCACTGACCAGCAACCCATTTTCCACCACCACTTGGAGTTATAGCATATATAATTGGTTGAACTGTCATAAATATAGTTATTGTTATAAATAGTAATGCTAATATTTTTTTCTTCAAATTAAAATTTAATATTTTTTTCATGATTCCTCCTCAATAAAAAAAGAACAAGTTTTCTTGCTCTTTTTAATAAAATATTACTCTCATACCTAAATAAATTCCATCATCATCTTTAATTGGTCTACATTCACCAGCAAACCCACTTGAATTAAGATATTCGTATGCTGCTTGAGATACATTATTAATATTGTAACCATCTTTAAATAAGAAATCTTTATTCGGTGGTTTATTCTTTTGATTTGTATTCTTTTTGGAATTTGATGAACTTTTATTATTAGAATTATTGTTTTTATCATTAGTTTTTTTCGCACTCTTTTTTGTATTTTGTATTTCTTTTGTTTCAGGTATTTCTTTTGTGGTTTCAACTAATTCATTAGAAATAACTTCTTCTATTGTATTGTTTATTTCTAAAGAAATAGGTTCTTCTTCAATAGTATTAGTAGGTATAGTTTCATCTTCACTATTAGAAGATGGATAATAGATTTTACCTTTAAAAAATATACATCCTATCGCCAATAAGAGGAAAAGTATTAGGAGTATTATTATTTTTTTTCTTCTAATATATCTTTTATACCTTTTTATTAATTCTTGACTTTGTTCATCCATTTGTATCACCGTTTATTAAATCGTTAAATTTTTTTTCTAGATTTTCATACGATTTTTGTAGGGAGTAATACTTTTTTAACTCATTGTCTAAGTCATTTATTTCTGTTTGAATTTTTCCCAATTGTTCTAATTTAGATTGTTTAGCTTTTTCTAATTTTTTTATTTGTGATAATACACCTTTATTCATTTTTAGCCTCCATAATAAAAAAGCCAAGATAACTTGACTTTTCTTTATTTTTCTGATTTTCTATAATGATAATTAATTGTATATTTGCCACAGTACATACAATCCCAAGTTTCATATCCACAAGGAGATTTAGCTTTAAACTCATCATCAGATATTTCATCATTTTTCCATTTGTCGCCATATTCTTTTATTATAGTCTTATATTCATTAATAGCATCTTGTTCAGAATTATACCATTTCCCAGAATTACCAACCTCTGGATAATGTTTACATTCTTTTGATTCAGTAACTTTTGGTTTTTCTGGTTCTACTTTAGGTTTTGTAATCTCTGTACTTTTTTTATCATTAGAAGATGGTTCATCATTTTTTGTAGATTCCTTTTTAGAATTAGTAGTTGATTCAGTTTTTGAAGTAGTTTGCTTTTTAGTATCATCTTTTTTTGAAGATAATACATCATTAGAAGATTTGTTATCTTCATTGTTAGTATCACTTTTAGAAGTAGTATCTTCTTTTGCTTTCATAGTGTCATTGATAATATTATTACTATTTGAATTATCCATAATAGTTGTATTATTAGATTTTTCATTTTGAGTTTCAGTATTCATTATATTATTGTCTAAAGTTGAGTTAAATTCTACATTTTTTCTATTTGATGTTTTATTTCTATAAGAAACTCTTGCTAAAAATAATGTAGGAAATAGTAATAATATAGTAACTATTATTATAATTAAAAGGTATTTTTTCATCTAATATCACCTCTTATAATAATAATAGCGTATTTTCCACAATTTGTCAGCTCTTTTTTTAAAATCTCTAACTTATAGGGGAGAGTGAAGCAATAATGTAGTACCTTTGATCAGTTGGACTGGTTCTTGTATTTAGATATGAGCAAGTTGATAGCTTTATTATTTTATTAATGTTTTTTACTTTGTTTATACTTTGTCTACTTGATTTTTCATAA
>ULTR01000662.1_pt1 | contig 10762 bp, 9 predicted proteins | sample 1957781 | NCBI WGS metagenome assembly ULTR01 (sample SAMEA4835739, study PRJEB28245) | human gut metagenome | biome: gut microbiome; material: fecal sample | place: Denmark | collected 2008 | reverse complement strand
CCGGCGTTCTGGAGCGTTCCACCCTGGTCTATGGCCAGATGAACGAGCCTCCGGGAGCCCGTGCCCGTGTTGCTCTGACCGCCCTCGCCTGCGCTGAGTACTTCCGTGATGAAGAGAACCAGGACGTGCTGCTCTTCATCGATAACATCTTCCGCTTCACGCAGGCCGGTTCCGAAGTGTCCGCTCTGCTCGGCCGTATGCCGTCCGCCGTTGGTTACCAGCCCACCCTGGGTACTGACCTTGGCGCTCTGCAGGAACGTATTACCTCCACGGACAAGGGTTCCATTACGTCCGTGCAGGCCGTTTACGTCCCCGCTGACGACCTTACCGACCCTGCCCCGGCCACGACCTTCTCTCACCTTGACGGTACCCTCGTTCTGTCCCGTCAGATCGCCGAACTCGGCATCTACCCCGCAGTTGACCCGCTCGACTCCACGTCCCGCATTCTTGCTCCTGACGTTGTCGGCGAAGAACACTACCAGGTTGCCCGCCGTGTCCAGCAGGTGCTCCAGAAGTACAAGGAACTCCAGGACATCATCGCCATTCTGGGTATGGATGAACTCTCCGACGAAGACAAGCTTACCGTTGCTCGTGCTCGTCGTATCCAGCGCTTCCTTTCCCAGCCCTTCCACGTGGCAGAAGTCTTCACCGGTACGCCCGGCGCTTACTGCAAAGTCGAAGATACCATCAAGGGCTTCAAGGCCATCCTCGACGGCGAGTGCGACGACATGGCTGAAAGTGACTTCTACATGGTCGGTGATATCAACGAAGCCAGAGCCAAGTGTGAAAAGCGCCTGGCCAGTGAATAATTGCTGGTAATTCCGAGCACAGAAGGATTCAGAAATGAGCGAACTCCAACTTGAAATAGTCACTCCGGAAAAGAAGATAGTATCCACGCCTGTTGTCGTGTGTTCCTGCCCCGGAGTCGCCGGCGAGTTTGGCGTTCTCAAGGATCACATCTCGCTTCTGTCTGCCCTGAAAATTGGTGCTTTACACTACAGAACTAAGGAATCCAACGAAGAGCACTACGTGTTCGTTTCCGGTGGATTTGCTGATGTGAACAACAACGTGCTTACCGTACTGGCTGAGTCCGCCGAAAACGCGAAGGACATCGATGCTGCCCGCGCCGAAGCCGCCAAGAAGCGTGCTGAAGCCCGCCTCGCTTCCCGCGATGAAAACATCGACCGCGCCCGCGCCCAGGCCGCCCTCAACCGTGCGCTTGTACGTCTGTCCTTGGCTAACGCTCGTTAGCGATTGAACTAGGACCACTTCAGGGGTGGACGGGATTTTCCCGCCCACCCCTTTTTATTTTCCGCCGCATACGGGAAGCGGACGCCCTTCAAGGTGACTTTCCTCCCGAAAAATATTATTCAGCGCCTCTGTATCACGAACATATATGTCAGACGGGACGCACATGCCTAATCTCAGCAACATTCGGAATTTCTGCATCATCGCGCATATTGACCACGGAAAATCGACTCTGGCTGACCGCATACTGGACATCACCAAGATGGTCAGCCCCCGTGAAGCCAAGGATCAGTACCTTGACCGCATGGATATCGAACGGGAACGCGGCATTACCATCAAGTCGCAGACCGTGCGCATTCCCTACAAGGCGCACAACGGCCAGGAGTACGAATTCAATCTTCTGGATACGCCAGGGCACGTCGACTTCAACTACGAGGTTTCCCGATCTCTCGCGGCATGCGAAGGCGCCCTGCTCGTTGTCGACGCCACTCAGGGCGTTGAAGCCCAGACCCTTGGCAATGTTTACCTCGCTCTCGATCAGAACGTCGAGATCATACCGGTTCTCAACAAAATCGATCTTCCCTCTGCCCATCCTGAAGAAGTGAAAAAAGAAATTGAGGACATCATCGGAATTGACTGCACGGATGCCCTCGAGTGCTCTGCCAAAACCGGGCAGGGCGTGCCGGAAATACTCGAAGCCATCGTTGACCGTCTGCCTGCGCCCAAGGGCGATCCAAAAGCCCCCCTTCAGGCTCTCATTTTCGACTCCTGGTACGACAGTTATCAGGGTGTTGTCGTGCTTTTCCGTATCATGTCGGGCACCATCCGCCTGAACGATCACATCCGCTTTATGAGCACAGGCAAGGAGTTCGAGGTGCTGAGGCTCGGTGTCTTTTCACCCGAAGCCAAGGATATCCCGGAACTGCACGCCGGAGAGGTGGGCTTCCTGTGCGGCTCCATCAAGGAACTCGGCGATGCCCGCGTGGGTGACACCATCACCAATCCCGAGCGCCCTGCTGCGTCTGCCGTACCTGGGTTCAAGAAAGTGCAGCCCATGGTTTTCTGTGGTTTCTATCCCACGGAATCCGACAAATACGAAAATCTCAAGATCGCTCTTGAAAAACTGCAGCTCAACGATGCGTCCTTCCAGTTCGAACCCGAAACCTCAACAGCACTTGGCTTCGGCTTCCGCTGTGGCTTCCTCGGACTCCTGCATATGGAGATCATCCAGGAACGCCTTGAGCGAGAATTCGACTGTGATCTCATCGCCACGGCTCCTTCCGTCATCTACAAGTGCAAAACAACAGCCGGCGAGACCATAGAGATCCATAACCCCGCGAACCTGCCCGACGGCAGCATGATAGCCGCTCTCTACGAACCCTACGTGAACATGGACATCCACGTTCCCAACGAATACGTTGGCAACGTCATGAAGCTCTGCGAGGAAAAGCGTGGTACACAGAAGAATCTGCAGTATGCGGCTTCCAACCGTGTCATCATCACATATGAGCTGCCCTTCGCAGAAATTGTCTATGATTTCTTTGACCGGCTGAAATCCATGACACGCGGTTACGCTTCCATGGACTACCATCCGAGCGAATACAAAGAATCCGATCTCGTCCGCCTCGACATCCTTATCAACGGCGATCCCGTCGATGCTCTGGCCGTTATCGTGCACAGGGAAAGCGCGTACCAGTACGGACGTGCACTGGCCCTGAAGCTGAAGCGCACCATTCCGCGCCAGCTCTTCGAAGTGGCCATCCAGGCAGCCATTGGCAACAAGGTAATCGCCCGAGAAACAGTGTCGCCCTATCGTAAAAACGTGACAGCCAAGTGCTACGGCGGCGACATCACGCGTAAGCGCAAACTTCTCGAAAAACAGAAGGAAGGAAAACGCCGCATGAAGAGCATGGGCAACGTTGAACTTCCCCAGGAAGCCTTCCTCGCTGCCCTCCAGGTCGGCAAGGAATAAAGCAGATACAAAAAAGCCTCAGCACCTCCAAAGGCGCTGGGGCTTTTTTGTTTTCAAGCCTGACACAAACGCTACAAAGCTTCCGGCACTATACCCGGTCAGGGCAGCAGACTGCCGGCAGTCTGCTGCCCTGACGCAGTCCCTGAAAATTTTTCTTCAGCGTTTCAGAACCAGAGAAGTCCTCTGCGGCAGCCGGTCTACGAATGAAAAATTTTTGGCAGCGCGAAATAAACTTTTGCAGCCAAATCGAACACCGTGTTGGGAAAATAGCTGAGGATCCAGAGAGCCATAAATTTGCGTCCTGATTTGCGGTATGGGGCTATGACCCGCCTCGCTTCGGCGCCGCGGCCTTCGCGCCAGAGGGCAACGCCTTCCTCGAAGGTGCTGCGCGTCTTAAGAAGCTCGACTATACCTGCGTGCTGCACATCGAAGCCGGGGTACAGCTTCCGCTGCTTTTCGAGGATATAACGGGTTTCCCTGGCAAACTGGGCGAATTTCCGGAATGTGGTGCTGCTTCCGTGCACGCGCCAGCGCGTGTAAGGGGCGTCTACGTAATCAAGTTCCCAGTCATGGGCTATACGGTAAAAAACGTCAGCTTCCTCGCAGACATTGAGGGTCTCATCAAACCATCCGCCGTTCCACTTCGAGGGATCCTCAGTGAGTGAGGCGAGGGCCTCGCGGGAAACCATGGCGGAGGACATGGAGATCCACTGTCTCCTGATGAGATCCTCGTACACCATGCCCCGGCCAGGCTTCGAGCTGGCAAAGACGCGCCTGAGTTCCCTCTTTCCATCAAAAACGATGGTGTCTGTCGTCACGAGTCCAAGCCTCGGATTGGCCTCAAAAAGCGCCACCTGACTCCCGAGCTTGGCCGGATCCCAGAGATCATCGCAGTCCAAAAACGCGATATACTTTCCCCTGGCACGGGCTATGGCGAGATTCCGGCCCGCGCCCAGCGGAACGGTATGGTCACCCCTGAAATAACGAATCCGCTCACCAAAGCTGTTGGCGATGGCCGGGCTTTCGTCCGTAGAGCAGTTATCCCAGAAGACAATCTCGAAATCCGTGAAAGTCTGGGCCATGACACTCTGCAGGGCCTCACGCAGATGTTCCGAACTGTTGTAGCAGTTCATGATTACAGAAACCAAAGGAGCGTCATGTGACATACACACCTCCAGAGAAAGTGGCCTCTGTCGGAGCAGAGGGAAGCAAAAGAAGGGACTGCGCCTGATACAAAGGCGCCGCATGAACACGTGACTGCGGGATCATGCGGCGCGCGGGAAAATCCTGCCGGGAATGCGGACCTAAGCCCTGGACAGGGCTTCTTTCAGCGTAGAGCAGACAAGGCGCACATCGTCATCAGAAAGTGCCGGATGCATCGGAATAGTCATCAGCTCGCCGTAGAGGCGTTCCGTGACCGGAAGCGGAGCGGCGCCGGGTTCACTGAAGTAGGAATGCAGATGGTTGGGCTTGTAGTGCACCCCCACCGGAATACCGTGTTCACGCAGGTACTGGCGCACGGCAGGCATTTTGCCATTGAGCACCTTGACCGGCTGAATGTGCAGCACGATATCGTCCTCAGGATCCTGGTCGAGCAGCTCCACGCCCTGCACACCTGTCAGAAGCTCGCGGTAAAGGGCGGCAAGATGCTTGCGCGCGGGAACGAATTCCTTTTCAAAACGGGACAGCTGGACGCGGCCAATAGCGGCCATGATATTGCTCAGGTGGAAGCGCCACCCCTGACGGGCAACGTCCGCGTCCCAGGTGCGCTCACCCTTAAAGCGGGCACGGGTATCGTTCTGCACGGACAGGAGACGCGTATCCTGCATGACAGAAGCTGCCTCCCTGTCAAAAGCGACCACGAAGCCGCCTTCTCCACATGTGATGTTCTTGATGCCGTCAAAGCTGAAGCAGACCATGTCTCCGAAGCTGCCTATCTTTCTGCCGTGATATTTGCAGCCAAAGGCGTGAGCAGCGTCCTCGATGACGCGCAGCCCGTGCTTTTTGGCGAAATCGTACACTTCGCCGAGATGCCAGGGGTTGCTGGCGTAGTGCACAGGCATGATGGCGAAGGTGTCTTTGGCGAGCCTCTTTTCCGCGTCTTTAAGGTCAATGGTCACCGTGTTGGGCAGCACTTCGCAGGCGATGGGACGGCATCCGCAGGCTGTGATGGCCTGGAAGGAGGACACAAAGGTCAGGGAAGGGACAAGCACAGAGCCGCGCACTTCTGCTCCGGGCGCGAAGCGTCCAGGAGCAACAGCATCCACGGCGATTGTCAGAGCCGCTGTCCCGCTGTTAACTGTAGCGACCATGTCGGGATCCACACCGAGATAGGAGGAAAGCTCCTCCTCAAAGCGTTTCGTCTCGGCGCCTATGCCAAGGTATCCATCCTCGACGATGACACGGCGTACGGCTTCAGCCTCGGCCTCTCCGACGATGGAACGAGAAAGACGCATAGCCATAAATGATGCCTCTCTGACCGGCGCAGCCGCCGGGATCAAAAAAGAATTGTGGTTGATAATGGCCTGCAGGGCCGGGAAAAAGTTCCTGCCGGGCTCCTGCAGGGTGCTGTTTCTTATACTTTACCGCGGCGTCGGGCAAGCCTCCGGGAGGCTGTCCGAATCCGCACACCTGTCATTCAGGGGAAAGAGATCAGGAATCATCGTCGTCCTTATCGTCGTCCCCGTCGTCACTCATCACATACGCTTCAGGAAACGTCTGTCGGACGTTCCAAAGCTTGTCATTGGCTGTATTCAGGTCCGGCCACGGGCCCGCGAGCACTCGCTGGTTTCCCCTGGAAGTTGTTTTCTGGACTGCAGGAAATCCCCGCTCTGCCAGACTGGCCGCTGCCCTGTCGGCGTTCTCCTTCTCTCCGAAGACACCAACCTGAATGAAAAATGTTCCGCTCACGTCAGTCACAGGCGCTGCTTCCGGCGCCTCGGTATCCAGGCTCGTGATTCGGACACGTGCTGTCCCGGGCCCCAGCACGCCGAGCTTCTGGGCGGCGGCGCGGGACAGATCGATGACGCGTCCGTTCACGAAGGGGCCGCGATCGTTGATGCGCAAAACCGCGGTACGGCCGTTTTCCAGATTTTTGACCCGCACTTCGGTCTGCAGCGGCAGGATGGTATGCGCGGCCGTCATGGCAAACTGATTGTATTTTTCGCCGGAAGCCGTGAACCGTCCATGAAAACCTGGTCCGTACCAGGAGGCCGTGCCTTCCTCGACAAACCCCTTCGCGGAAAGCAGGGGAACATACCTTTTGCCATTGACCGTATACGGCCGGCTTCCGGGGACGCCGCCCTTATGCCAGCTTCTGGATGCGCAGCCAGAAAAGAGAAGCGCGGCCGCGATACAGAAGAGAAGGGGAAGAAGCGGCAGACATTTTTGCCTGATGCACATGTGGTTCACCTCTCCATCCTTTCTTATCGGCGGGAATGGACCGCGCGGCGTCCGGCTCCCTAAAAAAGCGTCATCATTTATAGCAGCCCCCGGCCGCTCCCGGATCCCTGAAGTACGAAAGCCCCTTCTTGTCGTCTCCCGAATGCTCGATGGCAAAAAGGATGGACATTCCGTCGATATCCAGCTTGCCTTCCTCTCTGGCCTTGGAAAGCAGAGCGTGCGTTTCATCGATACGTCCGCAGTCAAGCAGATCGCAGGCCGCAAGCGTATAAACATGTTTTGGATTGTCCCCGTAGAGACTCCGGACAAGACCGGGATACAAATGCCCGAAAGCCTGCATGGCGCTCTCCCTGTCCGTGGCAAGCCAGCGGGCCACACTGCAGTTTTCCGAGGCCGTCGGCAGATAACGGATAAGGAAGAGCATGCCTGAGCGCAGAACGTGCAGGATACGGTTCATTTCGCGCTTACAGCTTTCCGCGGTCTGGTCGGTAAGAGGCGTAAGCGGTGAAGCCATCTCTCTGGCAAAATCAGCCGTGCGGGCGAGCTGAATGAGCCGGATAGCATAATGCTGGCCCTGAAACGCGTCTTCCCTGAGTTTGCCGCATTCGTGGAAAGCGTATCCCACGCACCAGTCTATGAGGCTGCCCACCACTTCGTACTGGTCCGGGGCAGACTCCTGCTCTCCCGGCCGGATGGGGTGACGGAAGAGATAGTGCGCTGTATCCTTGAGACGCCAGAACACGCCCTTGCTCATGTTCGTTCCGATGAGCGAGTTCAGGACGGCATAGGACATGCTCCCATCCCGCTGATAGCGCTGATTCTGCTTCGCCAGGGCCAGATACACTGCACAGTAATCTCTGAGCAGATCACGGACAAACGCGTCGTGCTTGCTTGCCAGCCTGTAGCTGCTCACCTGCGTTTCGGCTCCCGTAAAAGAGATTCGGCAACGACGTTATCGTAAATCACCATGGGATCTTCGTCTGATCCGGCATGCGCCTCACGGAATATGGCAGCGGCTTTCCTGATGACGGAAAGAGGCAGCCACTGGTGTTTTTCCCAGACTTCAGGATGATCCTGATCCCACATACGGAACTCTATTTCACCGCTGTCGCCACGACGCACATACACTCTGACGGCAGGAATCCCCGGACGGGGCAGATAATAAACTCCTAAGGAATCTTGCATGATAACCTCTTTGCAGTTTCTTTAAATGTAGCTGATGGGGGCCGCGTTTGGCAATATGCCGTCTACCAGGCAAATCACCTCCGCAGGCAGCGGATTCCCCCCGTCAGGCTTCGGGGCTGGACTCTCTGAGTTCTCATGGAATCTCCTGACTCCGCCAGTATTCCGGTATCCTGGGTTTCCTTCCTTTGCAAAACTGCCGGAATTCATGGCGGAGAACAGAAAAATCCACAGGCTGCCCTGAAGAGCCCTCTTCTATTCCGCCGCATCCAATATTCCATGAAAGAAGGCTCCGTGGATGAAGTACACGGTGCTGCACGTATCATTTTAGTTAAAGACTACGCACAAACAGCGGAGGGTCATGGGGCCGACGGAAAGGTTCTGAAGAAAAACGGGAAGTATTCTGACTTTTATGATAGACTGTTCCAGTTGCCATACGACAGTATTATTGGCAAAAAGGTGTCTTTCCGTTATGTTGGCGAACCGCGCGTTATCACGCCCGCCCCGGGTCTGACGCCAGGCGGGGTCCAGTGCAGTTATCGCGGATGACCGGGCAGAAGCCCTTACCAGTCCTTTCGGCCATCCACCAGAGGAGCAGTCCATGACACTGCAGATTATCAAATACCGCAATCTTATCAGCGAACTTGTCGTTCGTGATATCAAGAAGAAATACAGACGCAGCGTCCTGGGAATCCTGTGGAGCATTCTGAATCCGCTGCTGATGATGATTATCACGGCTATGGTGTTCTCCACGCTGTTCCGTTTCAACGTCCACAACTACATTCTGTATCTGCTCTGCGGTCAGTTGCTTTTTGGTTTCTACGCGGAGTCCACGAACTTCGCCATGGGATCGATTCTTGAAAACGGATCCCTGATTAAAAAGATATACGTTCCAAAGTATCTCTTCCCTGTTTCCCGCGTACTTTCGAGCGCTGTAAACCTGACATTCACCTTCCCTGCCCTTCTGGCCATCATGATTTACACAGGGGCTCCCTTTAACTGGCACACCATTTTCTGCCTGGTTCCTCTGGTCCTGCTGCTGATCTTTTCTGCCGGCGTTGGCTTCTTTCTGTCTACAGCTTCCGTTTACTTCAGGGATATGTTTCATCTCTACGGCGTTTTCATCACGGCCCTGAACTACGCCACGCCGATTTTCTATCCTGAAAACATCGTGCCGCAGAAATATCATTTTCTGCTTGATCTGAACCCCCTGTACTACTACCTCAAGGCCTTCAGGACGATTATCGTTGACGGGCAGCTTCCAAGCCTTCACCTGCTTGGGATATGCACGGTTCTGGCCTTCGCTTCCCTTGCGCTGGGCTTCCTCTTCTTCTACAGGAAGCAGAACCACTTCATCCTCTACATCTGAGGCACAGAAATGCAGACCGTTATTGATGTCCAGCATGTCTCTATGAAGTTCAACCTGATGGAAGAGAAGGTCGACACGCTGAAAGAATACGTGGTCCGGCTTCTCAAGGGAAAACTTCTCTATAACGAATTTCTGGCACTCAAAGATGTCTCCTTCACCGTTCAGAGGGGTGACATAGTGGGTATTGTCGGCTTTAACGGCGCCGGCAAGTCGACCATGCTCAAACTGCTGGCCGGCGTGCTGACACCTTCTGAGGGCAAAATCAAGACTGTGGGAAGCATCGCACCGCTCATCGAAGTGGGCGCGGGCTTCGACCCGGAACTTACAGCCCGTGAAAATATCTTTCTGAACGGGGCAATTCTGGGATACAGCCGCAAATTCCTCGAATCAAAGTTTGATGAAATCGTCGATTTCGCCGAGCTCCGCGAATTCATCAACGTTCCCGTCAAGAACTTCTCGAGCGGCATGTACGCCCGCCTCGGCTTTTCCATTGCCACTGAGGTGGACCCGGATATTCTGCTGGTGGACGAGGTCCTCTCGGTAGGCGATTACCGTTTCCAGGAGAAATGCCAGGAGCGCATTGAAAAGATTATCAAAAAGGGAACGACCATCATTATCGTTTCCCACGCCATGGAAACAATCAAAAAGCTCTGCACCAAGGTACTGTGGCTTGATCACGGCGTGCTCAAGGATTACGGCCCCACGGAAAAGGTCTGCTCCGAATATCAGGAGTGCTGAGAGCGCAGGGAATGTATATGTTCTCAAAAATGAGTGATGCACGAAACATCCGCCGCACTGTTTTTCTCTTTTTCCTCTGTTGTGACTCCTGAATAGTGCAGTATTTCACTTGGAAAGATAAAAGTACTCTTTCTGCATCACTTTTTTCTTCTTTGGATTCCCTCCAGGCCTTTTCAGAAGCGTATGAGACGGGTTTTCGCGGTGCCCAGAGTTTGAGAAAATTAACACAAGGTTGCCAACTTTTTAGAAATAAGCTAGTTTCCGATCATCCGGCGACTTCTAGGTCCCACGTCTTCAGGGATCGGAGAACACTCGCATTACGTAAAGGAACATCACTGAACTGATGTCATCCAAACCACGTGGAGGTATGGTAATGAAATTTGAGACCCCCATGTTGGACCAGCTCGAAACCGGCCCCTGGCCGAGTGTTGTGTCCGACATCAAACAAGAGGCTGAGAGCCGTAAGGCCAACAAGAACCACCTTGACTATCAGATCCCGCAGGACTGTTGCGAAGATCTTCTTGGCCTTTTTGAGCTCAGCTACCACGACAAGGAAACCCACTGGAAACACGGCGGCATCGTCGGCGTTTTCGGTTACGGCGGCGGCGTTATCGGCCGTTACTGCGACCAGCCTGAAATGTTCCCCGGCGTGGCTCACTTCCACACCATGCGTGTGGCCCAGCCTTCCGGCAAGTACTACAGCACCGCTTTCCTCCGTCAGCTCTGCGACATCTGGGATCTCCGTGGATCCGGCCTGACCAACATGCACGGCTCCACCGGTGATATCGTGCTCCTTGGCACCACCACCCCCCAGCTCGAAGAAGTGTTCCATGAGCTGACCCACAAGATGC
>ULTR01048433.1_pt1 | contig 10772 bp, 8 predicted proteins | sample 1957781 | NCBI WGS metagenome assembly ULTR01 (sample SAMEA4835739, study PRJEB28245) | human gut metagenome | biome: gut microbiome; material: fecal sample | place: Denmark | collected 2008 | reverse complement strand
GACTGCACGGGCAGGTGCAGCTGATGCGCGCACTTTTCGCACTCGGCCATCGTTTTGAAGAGCTTCTCCGTTGCGTCCTTGGGGTGGCTTGTCATGAAGCGGATGAGAAACTCGCCGGGGATGTCGTTTATCATGCGGATAAGGTCGGCAAAATCGACGCCCAGACCGAGATCCTTGCCGTAGGAGTTGACGTTCTGCCCGAGCAGTGTAATGTCCTTGCAGCCGGCAGCGACAAGCTCGCGCGCCTCTGCGACGATATCCTCCGGGCGGCGTGATCTTTCGCGGCCGCGGACGTAGGGCACGACGCAGTAGGTGCAGAAATTATTGCAGCCGTACATGATCGAAAGCCAGGCCTTAACGCTGCTGTCGCGCTTTAAGGGCATGCCCTCGGCAACGGCGCCGTCGCTTTTCTCGGCGGCGAAAACGCGCTTGTGGCTTGTCATGGTTTTCAGCAGCAGCTCCGGGAAGCGCCACAGCTCGTGCGGCCCGAAAACGAGATCGACCACGGGGTAGGACTTTTTTATCTTCTCGACCATGTGCTCCTGCTGCACCATGCAGCCGCACACGGCGATGATCTGATCCGGGCGCTGCTTTTTGCTGTGGTTAAGCTGCCCGACATTGCCGAGAACGCGCATCTCCGCGTGCTCGCGCACGGCGCAGGTGTTCACGACTATGACGTCGGCCTCGAACTCGTCCTGCGTGAAGCCGTAGCCCATCTCGGCGAGGTAGCCGCGCAGCTTCTCGCTGTCGGCCTCGTTCTGCTGGCAGCCGTAGGTATCGACCATTGCAAGCGGCCGGTTTTTCTGCGAAACAAAGCTATCGTATATCTCGCGGCAGATATCCTCCTGCCGGCGAATGGATTCAATGCTTATTTCTTTTCTTTCGTATGCCATTTTTCTTTTCCCTTGCAAACAATAAAAGTACATTATATATTAACATAAATTCAGTGGAATTTTCAACACAATTAATGTATAATGGTATAATGAATTTAGTTGACGAGGTTACCGCATGACACGCATTAATATTCTTCCGCCGCTGGTGGCCGATATGATCGCCGCCGGCGAGGTCGTCGAGCGTCCGGCATCGGTGATAAAGGAGCTTATGGAAAACTCCTTCGACGCAGGCGCGTCCAAGGTGACGGTCGAGTTCAAAAGCGGCGGAGCAACTTACATAAAAATAAGCGACGACGGCTGCGGCATGAGCCCCGAGGACGCCGGCATTGCCTTCACCCGGCACGCAACGAGCAAGCTGCACGACGAAAAGGGCCTTGAGGCCATCGGAACGATGGGCTTTCGCGGCGAGGCGCTTGCGGCGATCGCGGCCGTCAGCCGCATTGAGCTTATAACGCGTGAAAAGGGCGCGGCCGAGGGCGTGCGCGTCGTCGTTCAGGCAGGCGATATCATCGACATGTCGCCCTGCGGCTGCCCGGAGGGCACGAGCATCACCGTGCGCGATATCTTCCACAACACCCCTGCGCGGCTGAAGTTTTTAAAATCCGACCGCTCGGAGGCTTCGGCCTGCATATCGGCCGCGCTGCACTGCGCCCTCGGCAGACCCGAGGTTTCGGTGCGCCTAAAGCGCAACGGCGAGGAGGTTTTCTTTACCCCCGGCGACGGGCGCGAGGAATCGGCGGTGTACGCGCTTCTCGGGCGCGAGACCGCGCGCGGCATGCTGCCGGTTTCCGGCAAGGGCGAAAATATGGCAGTCACGGGCTTCACCTCATCTCCGGCCTTCGGCCGCGGCAACCGCGCAAACCAGCACTTTTACTGCAACGGCAGGTATATAAAGTCCGTGCTGCTGCAATCGGCGGTCGAGCAGGCGTACAAAAACACGCTCCTGACCGGAAAATTCCCCTCCTGCGTTTTGTATCTGGAGCTTTCGCGCGGCGCGGTAGACGTGAACGTTCACCCGGCAAAGACCGAGGTCAAATTCTCCGACGAAAAGAAGGTTTTCGACCTTGTTTACCAGACCGTGCGCGCCTGTCTCGAGGCCGAGGAAAAGCCGATCGAGATAACGCTCTCAGAGGGCACGCGGCGCGCCGTTTCCGCTCCGAAGCCGGAGTTTTTCCGCAGCATGAGCGCCGAGGAATACCGCGCCAAGGCGGCTTCCTCCTCGCCCGCGAAGCCCCCGGCTTCCGCGCCTGCGCCGAGGCGCGAGGAAAGACCCGCTTTCCGCGCTCCGGCGGCGTACCCGGCTCCCGAGCCGCTGCAAAAAGACCCGGTCTCGCCGAAAATCGACAAAAACCCCCTTTTTTCTCCCGCTCCCGAGCGAAAAAATGTTGAAAAATCAGTTGAAAATGTTGAAAAAATCAGCGCTCCGGCCTGCCGCGTGATCGGCGAAGCGCTGGATACCTATATCCTTGCGGAGATCGGCGACGAGCTTATGCTCATCGACAAGCACGCAGCGCACGAGCGCATGATATTTGACCGCCTCAAGGCGCAGAGCAGACAGATAATGAGCCAGACGCTGCTTGCGCCGGTCATCATCCGGCCGACGGCCGAGGACGCGGAGATCATCGAGAAAAACGCCGCGCTTTTGGACGAGATGGGCTTTGAGGTCGAGCCGTTCGGCGAGGAGAGCTTTGCCGTGCGCTCGGTACCGGACGACGTTGACGTTTCCGAGGCCGCATCCGCGCTTGAGGAGATATGCCAAAGGCTGCGCGAGGGCGGCGAGGTCTCGGCCGAGAGCGCGCGCGACGAAATACTGCACACCGTCGCCTGCAAGGCGGCAATAAAGGCCGGACGGCGGCACGATATTGCCGAGCTTGAGCGCATCGCCTGCGCCGTTGCCTCGGGCGAGGTCAAATACTGCCCCCACGGCAGACCCGTTTCCGCGCGCCTGAGCAAAAAGCAGCTCGATAAATTCTTCAGCAGGATCGTTTGATATGGCAGAAAAAATCGTTGTTATAACAGGCCCGACGGCAACGGGCAAAACGCGCCTTTCCGTTGAGCTTGCAAAAAAGTTCGGCGGCGAGATAGTCTCGGCCGACTCGATGCAGATATACCGTGGTATGGACATTGGTACGGCCAAGGTTACGCATACCGAGATGCAGGGTGTTACGCATCACATGATAGACATTGCTGACCCTACCGAGGTTTATTCCGTGTCGCGCTATGTTGAGGATGCCAATAAAGCAGTGCAGGATATATTGGCACGCGGCAGGCTGCCGATAATTGCAGGCGGCACGAATTTGTACATTGATTCGCTCATCTCGGGGCTTGACTTTGCCGAAAGGGCGGAGGATAATGCTCTGCGCGAAAGGCTCAACGCGCAGTATGACGAGCTTGGCGGCGAGGCGATGATAGCGACTCTGCGCGGCTTTGACCCGGAGCGCGCCGCAAAGCTCCACCCGGCCGACAAGCGCCGCATCGTGCGCGCGATCGAGATCTACACCCTCACCGGCGAGACGATCACCGAGCACGACGAGAAAACCAGAAAGCGCCCGAAAAAGTACGACGCGGTGAAGATAGCCCTCAGCTTTGCCGACCGCGCCATGCTGTACGACAGGATAAACGAGCGCGTCGATAAAATGGTAGCCGACGGGCTTTTCGATGAGGTAAAAGGGCTTCTTGACTCCGGCCTTTCGCCGGATAGCACCGCCATGCAGGCGATAGGCTACAAGGAACCGGCAGCGTACTTTGCCGGCGAAATTACAAAGGACGAGGCGATAGAGCTAATCAAGCTCTCCTCGCGCCGATACGCAAAGCGGCAGCTGACATGGCTGCGGCGCGACGAAACGGTCAAATGGTACCTGTGGCCGTCCTCGCCCGATTTTAATGAAGCGCGACGGTTTTCGACCGAATATTTGCACTCGTGTGGTTTATGATGCTCTTGTCCCGGCACGGGATAATCTACATAAACAGGAGCACGAAAGATGCAAAAGACACAGAATCTTCAGGACGCATTCCTCAATCAGCTTCGCCGCGAGAAGGTCAATCTCACGGTGTTTCTCGTAAACGGATTTCAGATGCACGGCGTTATCCGCGCCTACGACGGCTTCACGGTCGTGCTCGATTCCGACGGCAGGCAGCAGCTTATTTATAAGCACGCGATATCGACGATAATTCCGCCCAAGCCCGTCGAGCTGAGCCGCGAGGAGTGAAAACGGGCGCATCGTACCTGCGATACGCGGCGGCTGCGGTCTTTCTCGCCGCTGCCGCGTGGACGCTGGCATTCTTCATCGGCCGCGAGCAGTCGCCGGAAACGGTGAGGGCAGAACGGGCCGAGGCCGGGATAAGCATCGTTGCCGAGGGCACGGTCTGGCGGAGGGAAACCGTCATCGTCTGCGATGATGCCGGCGCGTACCTTGCACACAAGCCTGGTGACAGAGTGTCCGGCGGAAGCGTCATAGCCGTCGAGAATAGCGTGCTCGACGATTACCTGACGCACCTTGAATTATCCGGCGGCGCGCAGCCCGACAAGGGCGAAATGCGCGGCCTTACATACGCGCCCGAGGCCGGGATATTCAGCACCTTTGTTGACGGTCTGGAGGCATGCTCGCTCGAGGAGGTAAGCTCGGCCGAGCCGTTTATTCCGCAGGGCGCGGTGGGCAAAATAGTCTCGGGCGGCTGGTATTTCATCGCCGAAACGCCGGAGACCGATAAGCTCCGCCGTGGGCAGAGCGTTACGATATCGCTCCCGGACGAGGTGAGCGCGACAGTCATTTCCGCAGAAAACGGAAAGGCGGTGCTCCGCTGCCGCGACGGGCTTGAGGACGTTGTCAACACGCGCCGCGCCGCATTCCGCATAACGGTATCCGAGGCGCAGGGGATAAAGATCCCCGACGATGCTCTGCACCGCGACGAAAACGGAGCGTTTGTCTATGTCCTGCGCGCCGGCATCGCCGAGCGCTGCAAGGCCGATATCCTGCACACCGGCGACGGATACGTTCTTGTCCGCGAGGGCGAGATACGCGAAGGCATGCAGATAATTTTGGACAGTTATTAGACAGTTAAAAATTAAGATAAAGCTGGGATGAAAATGAGCAGTATTGCAGAAAACGTAAAAAGCATAAAGCAGCGCGTTGCCGAGGCCGCCGTCAGAAGCGGCAGAGCGCCGGAGGATGTGCGCCTTTGCGCGGCAACGAAGATGAACGACGCTTCCCGCGTGCGCGAGGCGATAGCCGCCGGGGTAGATATCTGCGGCGAGAACCGCGTGCAGGAGCTGAGCGAGAAATTCGAGCAGGGCGCGTACGAGGGCTGTCCGCTGCATTTCATCGGACATTTGCAGAAAAATAAGGTAAAATACCTTGTGGGCAAGGTACAGCTTATCGAGTCGGTCGATTGCCTCGAGCTTCTTGAGACGATTGATAAGCGCGCAAAGTCGATGGGACTTGTGCAGGATGTGCTGCTGGAGGTGAACATCGGCGGCGAGGTAGCAAAAAGCGGCTTTGCGCCCGGTGAGCTTGCCGGGTGCCTGCCTCAGATGGGGCAATTTTCCTCGATTCGGGTGCGCGGATTGATGGCGATACCCCCGATTTGCGAAAAAACGGAAGAAATTCGCCCATATTTTCGCGCAATGAAGCAGCTTTTTGTTGACAATGGAGCAAAAAAATACGATAATGTCTCCATGGACTTTTTGTCCATGGGAATGAGCGCGGATTTTGAGACCGCGATAGAGGAAGGCGCGAACATAGTCCGCGTCGGCACCGGCATTTTCGGAGCAAGACACTACTAAGCGCAAAGGAGGATGTGCAATGGCATGGTTAGATAACATTCGCAACGCTATGCACCCTTACGACGATGATTATATAGAAAACGAAGAGCGCGCCGCCGAGGAGGAGTTTGCAGACCAGCAGGACGATATCCCGGCCGACGAAAGCTTTGAGGATAAGCAGCCGCGCCCCGTGTTCTCGCGGCGCGAGCCGAAGCAGCAGCCGAGCTACAGTGCTCCGGCGCAGGAAAAGCAGAAGATGAAGCTCAAGTTCGTGCATCCCGAGCAGTTCGATGAGGCCGCCGAAATTGCCGACAGTCTCCGCGCACATCAGGCGGTGCTCATGAATCTTGAGATGACCGAGACGGACACTGCGCGCAGATTGCTCGACTTTTTGTCCGGCGCAGCCTATGCTCTGGGTGGCAGGGTCATGCGCGTTTCCGCGCAGGCGTATATAATCGCGCCGACCAATGTCGATCTCGTCGGCGATGCGGTCGCCGATTTTGAAAGCGCAGGGCTTTACTTTTAAACAAGTACTGAAAGGTGGATTTTAAGATATGACTACTCCTCAGGAGATCCGTGAAAAAAGCTTTGACAAGGCCAGAAGTATGTTCGGCGGTTACGATATGGCGACCATCGACGAATATCTCGAGGAACTTGCAAACGACTTTGAAGCACTGCAGAAGGAGAATGTTGTCCTCAAGAGCAAGATGAAGGTCCTTGTTGACAAGATCGAAGAATACCGCACCAACGAAAGTGCCCTCAATCAGGCAATTCTCTCGGCGCAGAAGCTCAGCGTTCAGATCGAAAACGACGCAAGAACGCGCAGCGCGAACATCGTCGCGGAGGCCGAGGCCAAGGCCGCGGCACTGCTGGGCAATATCGACGACAGGATCGCCCAGGAGGAATCCCGTCTTCAGGCTGCCAAGCTCAGCTCGGCAAAATTCTTCGACAGCGCCCGTGAGCTGTGCCAGAAGCAGCTTCAGACGCTCGATACCATCATGAAGGCCGCAAACCCCGAAGCGCTCAAGACCGAGGCTATACGAATACCGAAGGAGCAGCCCGCTCCCGTTTCCGAACCCACTCCCGCGGATTCCGGCAACACTCAGGTATTCAACTTTATAAAAGACGAGATCTGAGTTTTTGCCGAAGCAGACGCTTCGGCTATCGGTATTTGGTGAGTTAAAGGCGTGCGGAAACAACTGCGCGCCTTTTTTGTTTTTTTAATAGCGCATTGACGCACCTACGGATACATATATCTCTGGTAGCCCGGTTCGAGACTGCTGACAAAACAGTGAGTGCCTCGCGTAACGCAAGTGCGATGCTGAGTTTTTTGCCGCACCCATTGGCTTCCCTGTCAAGGGAAGCAGGCAGCTTTGCTGCCGAGGGGTTGACAGCTGTCAGCTCTCCGCTGCGGCCAACGGTCGCTCGTAGGGAACGGATTTATCCGTTCCGCGTGTTATGGTTTCGTCGGCAGTTCCCGGTCGGGCTGACGCAAAAAACGTATCGGCACAATGTAAATGCGCCTCTGAAAATGCGACACCAAAATGTGTTTGCCTTACGGCAAAGATTAAAATAACACCTCATCCGTCACCAAGGTGACACCATCCCCTCAAGCTACGCAGGGGAAGGCAATGACGAAGACTCGGCTGCGTACCGCTATATTAACTGCGTCGGTAGATGCAACAAAACGGAACGGATAAATCCGTTCCCTACAAGAGTGCAGGCAAAGACATTTAGAGTGCAGACGAAAATTTGCACTAATATAGCACAAATCCCCCGGGATGCGAGACGATACGATCTCCGCCAATGTATCGATACCGGGACACCGGAATAAAAACAAAAGCCGGAGTCGGTTCGCCTCTAAAAAACCGGGACATCAATATAAACTATAACAACAATAATGATTTGCCTATAAAAGATCGAGGCTGCGGTGGTTTTTGCCGCACCCTCGATACCGGGCAACTGCAAATTAAGTATAGGTAGGTGCTCAAATGCGCCAAAGAAACACCAAAAAACCGGTTTAGTCGGAAAAACCGACACCGGGATACCAATATAAACGTATAGGTACAGACTAAATTCGTAACTAAAAATGGAGGATAAATTTATGGCACAGAAGTATGACGCAACACTCAATCTCCCCAAGACCGAGTTCCCGATGCGTGCGGGTCTGCCCAAGCGCGAGCCGGAGATGCTCAAGCACTGGGAGGAGATGGACATCTACAACGAGATGCTTAAAAAGAACGAGGGCAAGCCCCTGTTCAACCTTCACGACGGCCCTCCGTTCTCCAACGGTGCTCTGCACATGGGTCACGCGCTGAACAAATCCATCAAAGACTTCATCACGCGCACCTACGCAATGCGCGGCTACTATACGCCGTACATCCCCGGCTGGGATAACCACGGCATGCCCATCGAGTCTGCCATCATCAAGGAGCAGAAGCTCAACCACAAGGCAATGAGCATCGCCGACTTCCGCTCGGCCTGCCACGCCTACGCCGACCACTACATCGACGTGCAGCGCGAGGGCTTCAAGCGCATGGGCGTTATCGGCGACTGGGAGCACCCGTACAAGACCATGGATCCCGGCTTCGAGGCCATGGAAACGCGCGTGTTCGGCAAGATGTATAAAAACGGCCACATCTACAAGGGCCTCAAGCCCGTTTACTGGTGCGCCCACGACGAGACCGCACTGGCCGAGGCCGAGATCGAATACAAGGACGATCCCTGCACGACCGTTTACGTCAAGTTCCCCATGCACGACGATCTGGGCAAGCTCGGCAATCTGGACAAGTCCAAGCTCTTCTTCGTCATCTGGACTACTACCATCTGGACCCTGCCCGGCAACCTTGCGATCGCACTGCACCCGTCGGAGAGCTACGTCATCGTAAAGGCTCCCAACGGCGAGATGTACATCATGGCCGAGGCTCTGACCAAGAAGGTCATGGGTCTGGGCGGCTTTGAAGACTATGAGATCGTCGAGCGTCACGAGGGCGCATTCTTCGAGAACATGCTCGCAGACCACCCCTTCCTGCCCAAGACCAGCCGCCTTGTTCTGGCCGACTACGTCACCATGGACTCCGGCACCGGCTGCGTCCACACCGCTCCCGGCTTCGGCGCGGACGACTACGTCACCTGCAAGCGCTACGGCATGGACATGGTCGTTCCCGTCAACGATCAGGGCAAGCACACCGAATACGCCGGCAAGTACGCCGGAATGGGCACCGACGAAAGTAACCCCGTCATCCTCAACGACATGAAGGAGAGCGGCATGCTCTTCGCATCCGAGGATATCATCCACAGCTATCCGCATTGCTGGAGATGCAAGCACCCGATCATCTTCCGCGCAACTCCGCAGTGGTTCTGCTCGGTCGATTCCTTCAAGGACGAGGCCACCGGCGCATGCGAGGACGTCCGCTGGGTCCCGGCATGGGGCAAGGACAGAATGAGAAGCATGATCCTTGAGCGCACCGACTGGTGCATCTCGCGCCAGCGCCGCTGGGGTCTGCCCATCCCCGTTTTCTACTGCGACGACTGCTCAAAGCCCGTCTGCACCGACGAGAGCATCGAGTCCGTCGCCAAGATCTATGAAACCGAAGGCTCGAACGCATGGTTCGAGCGCGAAGCGGCTGAGCTTCTGCCCGAAGGCTTCACCTGCCCCCACTGCGGCGGCAAGCACTTCACCAAAGAGACCGACACCCTCGACGGCTGGTTCGACTCCGGCTCGACCCACTATGCCGCAATGGAGCGCGATCAGGGCTTCTGGCCCGCAACGATGTACATAGAGGGTCTTGACCAGTATCGCGGCTGGTTCCAGTCCTCGCTGCTGGTAGCGGTCGGCGCACTCGGCCGCGGCGCACCGTTCAAAGAATGCGTCACCCATGGCTGGACGGTTGACGGCGAGGGCAGAGCAATGCACAAGTCCCTCGGCAACGGCATGGATCCGGCCGAGATCTTCAACAAATACGGCGCCGACCTCCTGCGCCTGTGGGCAGGCTCGTCGGATTACCACGTCGATGTCCGCTGCTCGGACGAGATCTTCAAGCAGCTCAGCCAGAACTACCTCAAGTTCCGCAACACCGCGCGCTACTGTCTGGGCAACCTCGACGGCTTCGACGCAAACGACCTTGTTAAGCCCGAGGATATGCTCGAGCTGGATAAGTGGGCGCTGACCCGCCTCAACAAGCTCATCGAGAAGGCCTTCGCCGCATACGACGAGTACGAGTTCCACGTCGTTTCCCACCTTATCAACGACTTCTGCGTCGTCGAGCTTTCAAACTTCTACCTCGATATCATCAAGGACAGACTCTATTGCTCCGGCAAGAACAGCCTCGAGCGCCGCAGCGCCCAGACCGCACTGTTCCTGATCCTCGACACCCTGACCAAGATGTTCGCGCCCATCCTCGCCTTCACCTGCGATGAGATCTGGCTTGCTATGCCCCACCGCGGCTCGGACGATGAGCGCAACGTCGTGCTCAACGAGATGAACAAGCCCTTTACCGAGTATGCGCTCGACGATGCCGAGATGGCAAAGTGGGATGCGCTGATCTCCGTCAGAAACGACGTCAACGGCGTCCTCGAAAAGGCTCGCGCCGACAAGCGCATCGGCAAGCCCCTCGAGGCTTCCGTCACCCTGCGCGCTTCAGGCGAGAGCAAGGCCGTGCTCGATAAGATCTCCGATATGGATCTTAAGGAGCTGCTGATCGTCTCCGAGTGCCTGATTGCAGAGGACGATACCGCCGACGCAGACGCCGTCACCGCCTCCGGCTCGTACAATCCGGGTCTGACCGTCTCCGTCAAGGAGGCCGAAGGCACCAAGTGCCCGCGCTGCTGGATGCACTCCAAGGACGCAGACCCCGAAACCGGCCTCTGCCCCCGCTGCAAAGGAGTTTTAGAGGCGAATTGAGGCTGCTACGGATACGCATATTGCGGTATCCCGGTGTCGAGGTTGCGGTGGAAACCGTGGTTGCCTCGCGTAACGCAAGTGCGGCGCTGAACTTTCCGGTCGCCCGGTGTCGAGGTTGCGGAGGAAATCGTGGCTGCCTCGCGTAACGCAAGTGCGGTAATAAATTCCGCGCGCCCGATTCAAAACCTCAGCAAAAACAATAACTGCATCGTAC
>ULTR01075570.1_pt1 | contig 10782 bp, 8 predicted proteins | sample 1957781 | NCBI WGS metagenome assembly ULTR01 (sample SAMEA4835739, study PRJEB28245) | human gut metagenome | biome: gut microbiome; material: fecal sample | place: Denmark | collected 2008 | reverse complement strand
TATAAAAATAATTATAAAAAAATCGATAAATACTTCCATTTATCGATTTTTTTTGCTATAATAAAGTAGAAAATATTATAAAAACAAAGGAGGAAGATATGGGAACATATAATTTACCAAGAAATGTAAAGGGAGAAGGTAGAATTTTATTTATATTTTCTAATAAATCATTGATAACAACTTGTGTTGGTGCTGCAATAGGATTAGTTTTTTATATTATATTTAAGCTTATGAAACTAACAATGATTGGAGTTATATTGGTACTTGTGTTTGCAGTATTGGGATATTCGGTAGGAATGTTTAAAATGCCTGATTCAAATGGATTAGAAATAACAAGAAAAACAGGAGGAGAAAACCTTGACGATATAATAAAAAGATATATAAAATTCAAAAAAAATAAAAGAAAACTATATGTATATACAAAGGAGGAGAATTTAAATGAATAGTACATCAGCAGTGCAATTAATAAAAATGCTAACTTATATATTAATACCAGTTGTTATGGCTGTGTTTGGATTAATAGGCTTTTTAGTATATATTATTTTTAAAGAAAAAAACAAATCAAAAGACAATGAGTCTGAAAGTAAAAACTCTAGTAAGAAACAAACAAATAGCAATAATCAAGATAAACAGTCTATTTTTAATTTTATGGAATTTGATACAGTAACAGATAACATGATAGTTCAAAAAGATGGAAATAGATTTTTGATGGTAATTGAATGTCAGGGCATTAATTATGACTTAATGTCTGGAATAGAAAAAAATGGTGTTGAAGAAGGATTTGTGCAATTTCTAAATACATTAAGATATCCAATACAAATATATATACAAACAAGATCTATAAATCTTGAATCAAGTTTGGTTGGTTACAGAGAAAAAGTAAAGGATGTTGAAATTAAATTAAGAAAAATGCAAAGCCAATATGATCAAATGAGAGAATCAGGAGAATATTCTGATCAACAATTAAAACAGGCATTTTATGAAGTAACAAAACAAAATAACCTGTATGAATATGGAAAATCAATATTGCAAGATACCGAAAAAATGAGCCTAAATAAAAGTATATTAAATAAACATTATTATATAGTTATACCATATTTCTCTGCAGAAGCTTCAGGCGAAAATTTAGATAAAAAAGAAATTGAAGAAAGTGCATTTTCTGAATTATATACAAGAGCACAATCATTGATAAACTCAATTGGCCTTTGTGGAGTTAGAGGAAAAATATTAAAATCAGATGAATTAGTGGAATTATTGTATATGGCATACAATAGAGATGAGGCTGAAACATTTGGGCTAGACAAAGCGGTAAGAGCTGGATATGATGAGATGTATTCAACAGCACCAGATGTATTAGCCAAAAGGATGAAAGAGCTAGATAAAATTATAGAAAGCAAAGCAATGAATTTAGCAAGCGAAAAAATAGAACAAGCTAAAAGTGAGTTGGAACAAAAAGTAGAAGAAAAAGAACATAGTATGGAAGAGTTAATATCGAAGATGGCTAAAATAATAATAGGAGAAAATGAAAGATATGTAGGAAAAGAAATAGCAGATAAAGCCATAGAAAAAGTGGATGAAGATAGTACAAATGAAGGAGGTAAGGCAGATGGCAAAAAGAAAACAACAAGAGGTAGAAAGAAGACAAGAGTATAGTGAAAATTCACAATTATTAAAAAGACAAACAATAAAAGAGTTAATTGCACCATCAGGAATAAACGCAAGTAATATAGATTATTTGGAAATAATTTCAAATGTAAAAAAATATGCAAGAAGTTTCTTTGTATCAACATTGCCAAGAATGTGTACATTCCCTGAATTATTTAGAGATATGTATTTCTTTGGAGATATAAATACATCAATATATATAAATCCAATACAAGAAGCAAAATCACAAAATGAATTAAACAGAGTAATAAATGAGTTGGAAACAGAAAGAATAGTTGCATCAGATAAAGGAAATATAAACAGAGAAAGTAATTTAACGCAAAAAAGATTCGAGGCAGAACAATTAAGAGATGAAATTGCAGCAGGTTTTAATAAATTATATGAAGCTTCAGTAATTTCAACAATATTTACATATAACTTAAATGATTTAGATAGACTTACAAAATTATTAGCAACAGAAATGTCAAAATCTTTAGTAGGTGTTAAAACCGCATGGGCAATGCAAGAAGATGCATTCAAGTCAAATTTACCATTGATGAATGACAAAATAAAAAAAATACACACCTTTGATAGACGTTCAATGTCAACAGTATTTCCTTTTGTAACATCTGAAGTAGGGCATTCAACCGGAATACCATTAGGGTTTAACAAACAAACAGGAACACCTATATTATTTGATAATTTTCATAGCTCACTTACAAATTATAATATGGTAATATTTGCAAAATCTGGTGCTGGTAAATCTGTAACAATGAAAACATTAATAAGTAGATCATCGCTATTAATGGGAATAGAAAGTTTAGCACTAGATGCTGAAGGTGAATATGAAGTTGTAGCAGAGTCTTTAGGTGGAATAAATGTTGTACTTAGTCCAACTTCGAAGACTGTAATTAATTTATTTGATTTGGAAACAGAAACTGCAAAAGATGAAATAACTGGAAAAGAGAGAATGGTTCTTAATGTAGAAAATAAAGTTGAAGACGTAACTCAAGCATTGCTAACAATGGCTAGAGGTAGTACAAGAAGTTCAGAAGTAAACGAATTGACAAAACAAATTATTGCAGAGTCAGTTGCAGAAGAATATGCAGCATTGGGAATAACAAATAATCCTAACAGTTTATATGAGTCTTCTGGAAGTTTTAACAGAGGAGATAAGCTATATAGGGATAAGAAGAAAATGCCAACAATAGGTTCTTGGTATAAAAGAATACAAGCAAAAGCACAAGAAAATATGAATGATGATTATAGATATCATTATAGTTATTTGTTAAAAGTTATGAAGCAATATATAAGAGAATATAATGGACAAATGGCTTATTTTGATGGGCAATCAACATTTGAATTACTTGAAGGAGCACCTTTTATAAATTTGGATATATCACAGTTAGAGGAAAAATTTGCCAGACCACTTGCTCAACAAATTCTTTTAACTTGGATATGGGAAAAATTTGTTAAGAAAAATAGTGAAGATAGAAGTAGAGCAACTAAAAAAAGAGTAATAGTTGATGAAGCATGGATGTTACTTCCATACCCTGAGGCCGTGGACTTTTTAAATACAATGGCTAGACGTGCAAGAAAAAGAAATGTTTCGCTTGCAGTAGTTTCACAGAGGTTCCAAGACTTCTATGAAAAGCCAGAAGCTCAAGCTGTACTTACATCTTCTGATACAAAGTTATTTTTAGCACAAGATAAATCTGAAATACAATATTTAAAAGAAGTATTTAAGTTAAGTGAAGGAGAAGCTGGATTTTTAGTAACTTGTGGAAAGGGTGAAGGCTTACTTAAAGTTGGTTCTGAATCTGCAATTTTACAAATAACTCCTACTCAAAAAGAGTTCGAGTTTGTTGAAACAAATTTAAACAAGTTAGTAGATAGAAGAAAGAATTTCTGATGTTAGGAGGAAATGATGAATTTTTTTACAAATAAAAATAATATTGTACGAAAGATATTTATAATTATATTAATAGGACTAATCTTAATATTTTCAATAGCTCCTAATTATAAAGTATATGCAGATACTGAGAAAATAGAAAAAGCTGCTGATGCACAATTTGATGTTGGTGGAACATTACTTAAACAGTTAGCTCAACTTATAGCAGGAATTTCAGATATTGTTATGGGAACATTAAATAAATTTATGCTAGGGACAAAAGGATTTACTTCTGCTATGTTACCTAAAACTACACGAAATTTGACTGACACAGACCCAAAATCTTGGTTATATGCGGGAGATGTGAATGACGCAGATGTAGACTTTGAATTTGGAACGCGGAAGCATTGATACATCAGAAATTATGTTTTGGGCAGACTCTTATGAAATCCCTAACTTTATATATTCACCAGAAGCAATATTCTCAAACAATATAGCAGCATTAGATGTTAATTTTCTAAATCCTAATAAATATGTTGCTGTTACTGAAACAAGTGAAGCAGAAGAAGCTGCAAAATCAGGGGCAGGTGAAAATGGGTTAAGACAAATAATAGCAGATTGGTATATCTCATTCAGAAATATAGCTATAGTGGGATTATTATCAGTATTAGTATATTTAGGAATAAGAATTGTTATTAGTTCCACTGCTGCTGATAAAGCAAAATATAAAGAGAATCTACAGAATTGGGTTGTTGCTCTATGTTTAGTATTTTTTATTCATTTTATAATGTCAGGTTTAATGATGATAACTGATCAGATTAATAATTTATTTGCAGATTCGGTAAATAATAATATAGTGGTAAAAGTCGATGATGGAAATGTTAAGTTTAAGACAAATTTAATAGGTTTTGTGAGATTCAGTGCACAATCGTCAAGTATATATAATGCAATAGCATATACAATCTTATATGTAATATTAGTAATATATACCTGTATGTTCACTGTGATGTATTTTAAAAGATTTTTATATATGGCATTTTTAACAATGATAGCACCATTAGTTGCTTTAACGTATCCAATAGATAAAGCAGGAGATGGAAAAGCACAAGCGTTTAATATGTGGTTTAAAGAATATGTTATGCATTTGGTATTACAACCAGTACATTTGATACTATATTTTTCCTTAGTTTCATCTGCGATGGATTTGGTAAAAAATAATTTAATATATGGAATAGTCGCCATTGCATTTTTGATACCAGCAGAAAAGCTTATAAAAGAGATGTTTGGATTAAATAAAGCAACTACTACAAGTGGATTTAATTCTTTTGCAGGTGGAGCATTAGCGATGAATGGACTTAAGAGTTTTGCTTCATTTGTTGGAGGAGGAAAAGCAAAAGGCAAGTTAGATAAGGGTGGTTCATCAAGCTCTGAAGGATATTCAAATAAAATAAGAATGCAAAATAGAAGCTTTTTACAATCATTTGATGGAGGAAGTAGTGGTGGACAAAACTCTAGTACAGTATTACCAGGAAATCAACCATCAAATAATCCAGGAAGTCAACCACAAAATAATCCAGGGAATCAATCACAAAATAATCCAGGAAATCAATCACAAAATAATCCAGGAAATCAATCACAAAATATTCCGGGAGGTCAAACACAAAACAATTCAGGAGGTCAGCCACAAAATACTCCAGGAAGTCAACCACAAAATACTCCAAGTGGTCAAATACCAAGTAACACAGGAAATCCACAAAATAATCGAGCTATGACAAGACGTAAGATATTAAATAAAGCAAAATCAATTGGAGGAAAGGCATGGAAAGTTGCAAAACCAGTTGCAGGGCTAACTGCAAGAGGCCTAGGAATTGCTGGAGGGGCTATGGTAGGATTAGCAGCAGGAGCAGCAACAGGAGATTTATCAAAGGCGGCAACATTTATGGGTGCAGGAGCACTAGCTGGGAATAAAATTGCTAGTGGAGGAATTAATGCAGCAGGTAGATTAGAAAAATTTGCTGGAAATACAGCAGAAAATCTAAGATATAAAATGGATAAAAGAAGCTTAGGAATTAGGGAAGCTTCTTTAAAGGCAGATGAGAGAAAGAATAAAAAAATCCTTAGTGAAAAAATGAAAAATAAAGAAGAACAACAGAAGTATGAAGAGATGGCAGGAAGAATCAGTCAAAAAGTTGGAAGAGATATAGATCCAACTGAATTGATGAGATTAGGATTTGATTATGAAAAAGCAAATATAACAGATGATGATCAGATTGAAAGAGGTTTAACAATGGAAATGAAACATAGTGATAATGACAATATACATAATAATATGATTGACATTGTTGGAATGACTAAAGAATATGGAAAAGACTATATTACGGATGATAAAAAACGTAATACAATGCAAGATATGATAAAAGCTAATGTGGATGGTGTAGATAATCAAAATAATGTTTGGGACTTATATACAGAAACATTAGGAATGGAAAAAATAGGAAGACAACATAGAATTAATCAACCACAACAACCACAACAACCACAACAACCACAACGATAAACACGAAAAACACGAAAAAAATAAACACTACCAGCGGAAAAAATCCATGAGTGACAAATACAACTTAAACTGTAAATAATTAATATAAAATAGTAATAATAAAAATGTATGAAAGAGGAACAATATGTATAAATTATGGAAATACTATAATCAAAATAGGTTAAAAGTATGGGGAATAATTTTAGCTATAACAATAGGATTTATTGTTATAAGAATTTTAAATTTTAATTATAAAAATGAAAAAAAAGAAAAGAATAATGAAACTAATACAATAAAATATTTTCAGGAAAGCAAATCGATGGTTGATGGAGGAAAAGTTTCAGATTCTTATAGTGAAGAGTTAGGAGATTGTATAACACAATTTTTTGAATATTGCATAGAGCATAATCCTGTTCTTGCATATACAATGCTTGCAAATGATACAAAACAAGAGATATATCCAACTGAAGAATTATTTGAAAAGAATTATTATGAAAAAAGGTTTAATGGAAACAAACAATTTTCTTTTCAATCATGGTCAAGTTCTAATAATATATATATTTATCAAGTCAAAATCTTTGATAACATGTTAGCAACAGGAAAAACAAGTGATAACTATATTGAAGAATATATATCAGTAACTACTGAAGGTGAAGAAAGTAAGATAAATTTAAACGGATATTTAGGAAAAACAATAATAAATAAAAAAGTAGAAGCTGATAATTTAGCAATTAATGTAGCAAAAGTTGATAAATATTTAGATTATGAGATATATACTGTAAATATTCAAAATAAAACAAATAAAAATATATTATTAGATGCAAAAAGAAAAAATAAAACATGTTTTGTTGAAGATAAAAATAATAATAAATTTGAAGCAGTATTGTATGAAAATACAGATGACGACTTAGACTTTCAAGCAAATGAAACTAAAACAATTAAAATTAAATTTAACATTACAAATAGAGTTGGATTAGAAATAAAAAGTATTAATTTTACAGATATTGTAGACAAAGTAGAATATAAAAATAATCCGAAAATAGAAGGAATGAGTTTTAAGGCAGAAATTTAAAGTAATAAATGTTACTTAAAGAGGTGAAATATTTGGGAATAATAAAGAATTTAAAAGATAAAGAGAAAGACAAAATTGAAAAAACGGCAAAAAAAACAGCTAAAAAAGCAGCAATTAAAGCAATATCTGCATTATTTACCGCTGCGTTACCTATAATATTACCAATTCTCTTAATTTCGGTAGGCGGATTGATATTATATGGGCTTATAGACTTAGGAATAGAATTATTTACTGCCAAAAATAATCCACAATTAATATATGAATCTTTAGAAATAAAAGATGTTTCAGAATTAATAGAAATCAAAGGAAACGAAAAGGATGGATATTATTTAGATTTTATTGATGGAATAGATGATAAATTAAATGATATAGTAAAAAAATACAATAAATCGTCAGAATATCATAATTTACCGAAAGATATTAATTTTTTAAAGAAAATAATTAAAGCAGAAGTGGTGACTCAATTTCCTAATTTAGCAGGAAAAGTCTCTAGTGACTCAAAAGATGGATTTCAGGGAGCAGTAGAGATAAGGAGAGTTACTCCAAACAAAGAATTGCGGAGAAATGAAAAATACTGGAAAAGGTGAAACATCTGTTGTAGAGCAAACAAAAGTAGATCAACCTGTTGAAATAATCAATAGAAATGACATAAATAGATTAGAAAATATGAAAGAGGGACAGAAATTAAAGATATCTACAATAGATGCACCATTGTATAAAAATATAAAAGGGTATTTTACACCATATATTCCAGATGATAGTTTGACGGAGTTTAAATTAAAAAAAGGTGATGTTGTAACATATAAAGGAAAATACGAAAAAGATGAAAATTCTATTACAAAAAATGTTACAGTGTATATTGAAGTAAAAACAGATGATGGAACAGAAGGATATTTAAGATTATCAAGTGTAATAGCAGTTACAGAAGACACACCATTAGGTAAGGAAGAGAATAATAGTAATAATAGAATTAACAGATTAGCAAAAGTTACATCAAGAACGGGAACAGAAGAAAAAAAAATCGGAAAAGATAGTGAAAATTATGTAGTAGCAATTGCTGCTGGAAGAAATAGTGGAGATGACAAAGGAATTACTAATGAAGGAAAAGGATTAAAAGAAGAAGAATTAACAATTAAAGTTGCAGAAATAGTTGAAGAACTCTTAAAGGATTATACCAATATTAGAGTTGTCCAGACAGGTAGTACATCAAAAAATCTAGATGGAATAGAACCAGAAGATAGAGCCAAGAAGACACAAGATGCAAATCCTAATTTATGCATACAAATTTATTTTAGTGATGGAAATACACCTGGAGTTCAAACGATATATAGAGATGGGGATAATATCTCGCAACAACTTGCAGAAATACTATCTACTAATTTGTCTAATACAATGGGACTTACAGATTTGAAAGCAGGAACGGATGTTGACAAATGTAAGAATAGTGAAGGAATATCATCGTCGCTAAGTATTATAGAGAATGCTGCGATAACTGGATATCCATCTGTTGTAGCAATGGGAGGAAATTTAAACAAAGATCCAGATGCAAGTGTGATTTCTGAAGGAGGAGTAGAGAAATATGCACAAGCTATTGTAAAAAGTATAGATGAATATTTTAAAGCAGATAAAGAAGGAAGAATTTCAACGGAAAATAGTAAAACAACATATAAAGACAGTACGGAATCAAAAATAATTAATATGAAATATGTAAAAAAAGAGCAATTGCAAAAATATATAGATGATGGTGATGTTGATAATGCTTTAAAAAGTTATACAATAGATGACGATAAAAATATTGTTATTGTTTCTTGGACAAGAAACAAAGATGGAAGTATAGAATTAAAGACTAATACTTCATTGAACTTAAAAACAGCGTTGCAAAAATATGTAATGCCATATGAATACTTATTATATTTTTATATGGATACAGACTATACGAAATTTTCTGAAGATCTAGCAGATGAGGTTATGAATTCTGAGATAGTTATAGCTGTTCAAGATAATATTACAACAACTAATACGATAGAAACAACTATGCAACGAAAAGATGCAACAGTTGATAGATTTGATGAAAGCTCGCATGAAACCAATAAAGTTAATACTACTGTAGAAAATGTTAGCACAAGTGTTAATGTTACTTACGTAAGCACTTGGTGTGTAAAAGCATATCAAGAAAATAGTTACAGTAAAGCTGTTTTAGATATGGGTAATGAAGATGAAAAAATATTAAGTGTACCAGGTAAGGTATCGGAAACAAATTCAAATTCTTCAACTTCAGAAAAGACAGTTGAGACAGGAACAGGTACATATAATGAGATAACTGTGGACGCTAATGGAAATGAACAAATAGAAGAAAGAAAATATAATTATACAGTATACGAAAAAGTAGTCTCACAAATACATATAATTTATAATTCATATGAAAAAGGTGAATTAAAAACAGAAGGAAGAGAAAATGTTTTTGTTAAGTTATATTTGAAACATCACATGCAGTCAAAAGTTAGAACATCAGGATACTTATTCCAAATAATAGAAGATAATGAAAAAACGGCAAATTATTTGAGTTTAACTAAATATCTTATTTATAAAGCAACTAAAGTTCCTTGGGGAGTATTAGAATATAATTATGAAGGTGAATTTTCAATATCATCCCTATTATCATCAAGTGGAATATATGGAGGAACAATACAAGAAAAAGTTTGGTTTGCATTAAGAGATTTAGGATATAGTGAAATTGCTGTTGCAGGTGCAATGGGAAATATTGATTATGAATCAGGTGGATTTAATCCAGCACTTGTAGAAGGTGGATCTGGCGAAGGAATTGGTTTAGTCCAATGGTCTTTTTCAAGAAAAACACAATTAATAGCTTATGCAACTTCAAAAGGATTAACATGGCAAGATGAAGATACACAAGTTGAATTTTTAGTTGCTGAAATTAGTGGACAAGGTGCGGCTAGTGGATATTCAGAACATAGAACAAGCGGTAGTATTAGAGATGAGGGAATAACGTCAACATCGGATGATTGGGCAAATGCATCTAATATTGAAGATGCAACATTATATTTTATGAGATTTTTTGAATCACCAGGAGATAGAAGTAGTTATGATGAAAGGGTGGTAAGAGCTCAAAATTATTATACGCAATTTCAAGGAAAAACTAAACCAGCTGGAGATGCAAGAATAGGAACAATAAAACTTACTGGCGATAGTGCAAATAAAATGACACAATTGTTAAATGAGGCTGTAAGAATCGCTGACGATGATAGGTACCAATACAGCATGGATGTTGTTAAAAGAATGAGTGAATTTTACTATGATTGTTCTAGTTTTGTACAAAGATTATATAAGAAATTTTTTAATATATCAATGCCAGGCAGTACTTCTGAATATCCATCTTATGAAAATTATTATATTGGTTCACCTAGCAGTGTTGATTTACAACCAGGTGATGTAGTATGGAGACCTGGACATGTTGAACTTTATATTGGAAATGGTCAGACTGTGGGGGCGCATACAAACGAGGTTGCTGGACCAGATCAAATAAGTGTTGTACCAATGGGACAATATACAAAAGTGTACAGATTTATAACTAATTAGTTTTTAAATTTAATTAGGTATTAATAGGAGAGTTTATATGAA
>ULTR01067817.1_pt1 | contig 10847 bp, 5 predicted proteins | sample 1957781 | NCBI WGS metagenome assembly ULTR01 (sample SAMEA4835739, study PRJEB28245) | human gut metagenome | biome: gut microbiome; material: fecal sample | place: Denmark | collected 2008 | reverse complement strand
TTGCCCAACTATTGTTTGACTTGTTGGTAATATCCATAATAATATCGTTTTATCACTTATAAACTCGCTCTTAAAATAGTTATTTGCCCTATTAACATTTGCTGTATCCAAATCATAACTTATACTATCATATTTATCTTTGAATACATATGTATCATAATTTTTTTCGCTATTTATTTTAGCAGTGTTTTCTTTTTGATAAAGACCATACATTCCATTTCCAGTCTTTCCCGCTAACACTATTTCATTTTGGTATTTTTCATTTAATTTATTAAAATAACTAGTTATGGTTTTATTTGTTGTTTCATAATCATAAAAGTAATCATATGTTCTTTGATATTGATTATCTCTATAATTTATACTTTGTACATTATTTAACTTGTCATATTCATATTCTATTTGTTCATCATTTGAATTTATGTATCTTATCAGTTTATCTTCATTATAACTGTAATAATGTTCCGTGCCATTTTTTACTTCTTGTGCTTGTGAAACATTCCCCATTTCGTCATATTGATAATTTATTATTTCTTCTTCATCTTCTGCTTGTTTGGTTATTTTTATTACTCTATCTTCGTCATCGTAATAATATTTCGTTTTCTTCCCAGTATTGTTTCCTAATTCATGTTCATATATTATTGAATCTATATATGTATTGCTTCTTTCTTTATAGCCATATTTTTCTAACGTTTTATTATTTTCTCCACACGCTATTTCTACTATTCTTCCATATTTGTCATATGTATATGTATATCGTGTTCCTCTTAACTCACCTATACCAACTATATCATTTAGAGCATTGTAACCTGCTATTTCATTGGCCTGTAAGTTACTAGTTGTACTTCCTGACTTCTTTGACATAAGAACTTTTTTTAAGTTGTCTAATTCATCATATTTGTATTCTTTTATTAATTGGTTACTATATTTTATGTTTTTTATAGTATTTACTTTTTCATACTCATATCTTGTTATTTTTCCAAATTCATCGGTTGTACTTGTTTTATTATTATTGCTATCATATGTTGCTTTAGTACTATATAAACATTCTTGATTGTTGTATACTTTTGTCTCTGTTACATTTTGATTGTTATCGTATATATATTCTATTTTTATACCATTAACATTCTTTATTTCTTTTAAATTTCCTTCTTCATTGTACTCTAAATCATAACTTGTTCCATTTGCATTTATTACTTTCTTCAATGCATTGTTATCGCCATATAATAAATTTATACTTTTATTATTTTCGATTATTTCGCTTAAATTACCACTTTTGTCGTAGCTATAATTTATTCCATATGATGAATTTCTTAATTGTATGCAATCTACATATACGTCTTTTGTACCATTGTAGCTTATTTTAACTACTATTTTATCATATGTGCCAGTTGTTTCCATTTGACCTATTACTGCCTGCCACTGATCGAAATTCTTTCTAAATTCTATTTCTTTGTAACCTACTCTAATTGATGATTTTGTTGCTATTACGGATATTTTAAAAGTTTGATTACTAGTTACTTCACCTTTTCCAAATGCACTAAAGGTATATACATCATTTGCTTTTCCTCTTATCTTTATTTCCTTTGACATCGTCTTGTTAATGTTTGTGTCTTCAATACATGATGAAAAATGCATTACATAATTCCCTAGTACTGGTAGATGTTCATCTCTACAATCATTCAAAACTATTCCGTCTACTGTTCTATCAGTACTAATATTTTCAAACTTATAGCCCATTGGTAATTGATTTTTTATACTTTCTAAATGACCGTTCTCAATTATATTATCTATACTATTATTCTCATTTGGGTATAATTTAAAATCATCTAATGATACTTCACCTTTACCACCCGTAATAGTTATTTCTATTTGCATTTTTAAGTTTGTTATGCCTTCTGGTAAAGTTAATTTTCCCGTTGTTAATTTTTTAAAGTTTATTGTTTCTTTTGTTTCTTCTACTTCTTTTTGATAATTTACTGTATTTTGATTTAAATTATAACTTCCTTTTAGAGCTAGTTTTAGTTTTACTTTATTATTTTCTTCAGTTTGTTTTAATTTTACAAATCCTACTAATTCATAGTTGTTCTGCTCTATATTTTTTAAATCTTGTGTTATTACTATTGTTTCATCTTCTTCATGGCTTATGTGCAAGTATCTTTGTTTGTATACTCCACCTCGTCTTACTTCAAGTTTACTTGCAACATTTCCACTTATCTTCCAGCCAAGTGTTTCTTTTTCAAATAAATTATTATCCGATTCAAAACTTGCATTTTCAATTAAGCATTTTCCATTATTTTGTACATCTGATTCTCTTATTAGTCTTGGTATTTCGAAATTGTTTGAATACTCATAACTCTTAATTCTAGCCTTACCATCCATTATCATTTCACATGTTCCCGCATTTCCAAAATAATAATAGAGTTTATTACCAAAAATGTCTGTACTCTTAGTCAATCCCTTATAGTATTCATAGTATTTCATTGCCGTAACTTTTACTTCTTCATTTGCTACTTTTATTTGTGATTCACTCAGTTCCACACGGTCATATATTAAGAAACTATTTTTATGAATAGTTACTATTTTATCTTCTTCTGTTACTCCATATGTCTTATGATAATTTATAGTTAATTCACTATTTCCATCTTCATATACTAATTTACTTGCTTGCAAATCATTTATGTAATAAGTAAATTCATACCCCTCTGAAGTATAACTAATCGTTACTTTATAATTTTGTTGTTGGTTAGTTTTTATTTCCTTTATTCTTGACAATTCATCATAGCTTATATAAAGTTTATCTGATGTATTTAAATTATCTAGTATTGTTGTTAATTTATTATTTGTCCATATATAAACAATATCTGAAGTTTTTGTTTTTACTTTTTTTATTTTAGTTAGCCCATTACTTATGGTAAATTCTACTAAATCATCTGTTTTATTATATACTTTTATTTCGGTTATTTCACCATTTTGATTTTCTAATAAATATGAATAATCTTCTTCACATAAATAAAATGTTTGGTATCCTTCTAAATGCTTTATACCAAGCATTTTTATTAATTCTTGTGATTTCGAAATTGTTTTTAAATAATAATATTTTCTTGCCCCTGTATAGTCTTCTATATAATATATATCACTATTTTTTACAATTTCGTATTGTGCCGATGTTGTTAATCTATTGTTTATTAAATTCAAACTATTTTCTTTTCCTCTATTGTACGCTATGTTTAATCCTAATGGCGTTTTATTACTTTTTGTGCTTACCGTTTTGATTATTGTAATTAATGATCCTGTAAATAAATTTATATATTCTGTAACTGGACCTATTTCTTTTTTATCATATTTGTATAAGTTGTTTAGTCCTGATACCCTTGTTATGTTTACTCCACATATTTCCGCCTGTTCTTTTATTTCTTCTGGATTATATATACTAAACTTTGTATCGCTTTTCAACGCTTTTACTGCAACTGCAAATATTATTTGATATCGATCTTCATAATTTAATTCACCAACTAATTTACTTATGTCAAATCTAAATCTTGATATATTATTTATTGCAAAATCTGCACTCTTTTTTCCTTCGATTATTATTCTATCTTCCACATTTTCATCAATTGATAGACTTTGTGCAGCAGCTAATATTGTGTCATCATATATATTGTTTAAATTTGTCTTTAATAATCTAATATCTTTTATATCTAAATTTAGATCTCCTATTATATCAAAGTATCCCTCTCCTAGCCGATTATTGGTTTTTGCTAGATCCATATCCAACTTTACAAATAATAATACCCCTTTGTTAAAGTTGTAAAGCCCACCTCTGTTTACTACCACTACAGGCGTTGTACCTGTCATGTCTACTAACTTTGATGTCACTCTTATTTTTTCATTTACTGTAAGATTAGTTATTTTTTTTGTCATCTCTTTTCCCCTTTTTATATTAATGTTATTATGTTTTCCATCTCATTTATTTCTAACACTTTCATAGCATGTGTAAAATCTATGATGTCTACTTTTATCCCTATTTCTTTTGTTAAATATTCTATTAATTCTTTTATTATTCTTTCTTTTTCTATATTTATTATATCCTCTTCCAACATCACTAAAAAATCTACATCACTATTTTTATTCATTGTATTTTTTGCGAAAGATCCATATAAATATAATTTTTCTACATGATATCTTGCCAAGATATAATTTTTATTTCTTTTTATATATTCGTTTATTTTTTCTACATCAATTTCTTTACTTTCATTTTCACTATTACTAATTGTTTCTAACCTACTGTATAATAGCATTAATTTTTCTTCATTTCTATTTATTAATGCTTCTTTATATATTTCACTTATATTAGGATATGTTATCAATATCCCTCTTGATTTTTTTAACATTATAAGATTTGCTAGTAGTAGTGAGTATTCTATTTTCTTATTTATCTTTAGTTCTATTATCTTATTTTGTATTTTTGCAACTCTAAGATATATACTTTCATCACTGTATTTATAATATGTTTTCAATATTTCTTTTTGTTTTTCTTCATCCATTACTTCTAAATTCAGCATATAATAGCTTTTGTTTATCGTTTCTTTTGAAAATGTTTGATTTACATTGTTTACTATGTATGTAAACGCATCTGTTAAATTTCTTACTTCTTTTTCTTCTACTGATAATGCTTGCGTTTTATCTTTTATTATTTGTTTAATTCTTTCATGGGTTAGCCCAGTTCCTTGCATTTTCATAGTAAATTCTATGAAGCGATAAAACTCTTTATCATTTATTTTCATACTATCTCCCTCCCTTTTCACATTTAGAAATTAAAAAAATCACTTTACTGGGGGAAGTAAAAAAGAAGTTAGCCCTTTAAACTGAAGGGACTAACTTCTTGTTATTAATAGCCTAAATTTAGGTTTCCCCCCAGTGTCTACATTCTATCACATATCTTTTTTTATTGCAATAGTTTTTGTAAAATTTTAACATAATTTGTAAAAAATGTAAAAACAACTTCAAAAGAAGTTGTTTATGTTTTATTATTTGTTTGTAATTTTGTAGTTCTTATTATCTAATTTTACAATGCAATTATCATCAACTGATGATGTAATAAAAACATTACTACCAATGGTAACATTATTACCTATTACAGTATCGCCACCAAGAATAGATGCTCCAGCATATATTATTACATTGTTTTTAATAGTTGGGTGTCTTTTTTTACCGGCTAAACTTCTAGCATTTTCAAGTGATAACGCTCCAAGAGTTACACCTTGATAAATTCTTACATGACATCCTATTTCGCAAGTTTCCCCAATAACTACACCAGTACCATGATCTATGAAAAAATATGAACCTATTGTTGCGCCAGGATGTATGTCAATTCCTGTTTTTGAGTGAGCAATTTCAGTCATCATTCTTGGAACTATGGCCATTTTGATTTTGTATAGTACATGAGCAATTCTGTAAATCATTATTGCCAAAAATCCTGGATATGTTATTATTATTTCTTCTTTAGATGTTGATGCTGGATCACCTTCATAGAAAGCTTCAATATCTTTTTCTAATTCTTTTTTTATGTTTTCTAGTTCATTTAGGAAATCATCTTCTGGATAATCTTGAATATTTGTTTTTTTAAAAATGGTATTTAGTTCTTTTTTTATATATGATTTAGAGATTTGTTTGTTATCAAAATAATTCGGATACATATAATTCTTTAAATCAGATATTAGTCTTTCAATTTCTTTTCTTGTAATCATATTACTTTTCTAAATCCCAAACTGATAAATAGCGTTCACCACCATCTGGTAATATCACAACTATATTCTTGTATTTGTTTGAAAGATGATTTATTGCCGCAAGTGCAGCACCAGAACTAATTCCAACAAATAAACCATAATTTTTAGCACAAGCAATTGCTTTTTCATATGCTTCTTCATCGGTTATATCAATTATTTCGTCAACATATTCAGATAAATAATTTTTAGGTATAAAGTTTGCGCCAATACCTTGAATTTTATGAGCACCACTTTTATTTTTAGTAAGTAGTGGTGAAGAAGATGGTTCTACCCCGACAATATGAATGTTGGGATTTTTTTCTTTCAAATACTTACCAACACCACTTATTGTTGCGCCAGTTCCGATCCCCGCAATCAAACAATCAATTTCTTTAAAGTCAGCATAGATTTCAGGACCAGTTGTTAAATAATGAGCTAATACGCAATTATAGTTATCAAATTGAGATGGTATGAAACTATTCTTTATATCGTTATGAATTCTATTTGCTTCATCTACTGCTCCTTTCATTCCAAGTTTGGCATCACTTAAAACTACTTGAGCTCCATAAGCTTTCATTAATTGAATGCGTTCTTTTGACATAGATGCGGGCATAACAATAATACATTTCATTTTTTTCACTGAACATATAAGTGCTAACCCAATTCCTGTGTTACCACTAGTTGGTTCAATTATGGTAGTTTCATTATTAATCAAACCATCTTCAATTGCTTTTTCAATCATTACTTTAGCAACTCTATCTTTAATTGAACCCGCTAAATTGACTTTTTCTAGCTTTGCATAGATGATTTTATCACCACTATAGTTTTCTAATTTGACTAGTGGGGTATTACCTATTAAATCTAGAACGTTATCATACTTCATAAATATTCCTCCTACAGTTATTATATTCTAAAGATATTTTTTAATTTCCCAATCGGTTACTAAAACACGATATTCATCCCATTCTAATTCTTTAGCTATAATATATTTATTAAATATGTGTTCTCCTAATGCTTCTTTCATAAATTGACTTTGTTTAAGTTCTTTTACAGCATCTTTTAAGTTTTCTGGTAAATTCTTTATTCCGTGTTGTTCTCTTTCTTCTCTTGTATATTCAAAAATGTTATCATATACTGGTTCAACATCTGGATATTCTTCCGCAATACCTTTCAATCCAGCATCTAATATACAAGCAAATGCAAGGTATGGATTGGCAGCAGGGTCAACATTTCTAATTTCTGTTCTTGTTGCTTTCTTACGTACGGCAGGAATTCTAATCATTGAACTACGATTAGCATCACTCCAACATATGTAGCATGGTGCTTCATATCCAGGCACTAATCTTTTATAAGAATTTACTATAGGATTAGTAACTGCACTCATTTCTCTTGCATATCTAATAATACCACTTATCCATTTTCTAGCAATTTTAGAAAGTTGTTTTGGTTCATTAGGATCATAGAACACGTTGTTTCCATCCATATCAGTTAGTGAACAATTAACGTGCATACCATTACCAGCTAAATATGCAACTGGTTTAGGCATAAAACTTGCATGTAAGTTGTATTTACGTGCAACTTGTTTTACTACTTGTTTAAATGTTTGTACTCTATCGCATGTTTCTATTACATCTGCGTAGGTAAAGTTTATCTCGTTTTGACCAGGTCCTACTTCATGATGACTTGCTTCAACAGTATAACCTAATTTTTCTAATTCAAGTACAATATCATGACGACAGTTTTCGCCCCCATCAAGTGGAGCAAGGTCAAAATAGCTACCTTGATCGTTAAACTCTAAAATAGGGTGACCTTTTTCATCTAATTTGAATAAATAGAATTCTGGTTCTACCCCAACGTTAAAGTTTTTAAAACCCATTGCTTCCATTTTCTTTAATATTCTTTTTAAATTGGCTCTAGGATCTCCTGGGAAAACTTCGCCATTAGGCTGATACACATCACAAAAAAAGCGTGCTACTTTTCCATAATTGTTTGATTCTAATGGTAGTATCAAAAATGTTGATAAGTCAGGATGTAAGTACATATCTGCTTCTTTAATTCTTACAAATCCTTCGATACTTGATCCATCAAACATTACTTTTCCATCCATAGCATCTTCTAAACGGCTGGCAGGAATTTCTACACTTTTAATTGTGCCTAGCATGTCTGTAAATTGAAGTTTAATGTATTTTACTTCTTCTTTTTTTGCAATTTCAATGATTTCTTTTTTTGTGTAATTTTTCATCTGGTATCACCTCTTAACTGTGTTATTATATCATATTTATTTAAAATATGCCATTGTTTTTATCATGAAAGGTTTTTCATTTTTTAATTTAGTTTTTTAAATTTAAAACTTTCTTGTATTTTAACAAGAAAGTCTTCTTTTTTTATTCACCTAATACGGTTCCTTTAGCTAATGTTATGGTGTAACCATTGTAATTAATAGTAATACTGGTATTTTTTATTACCTTTCGCACGAATGGTTTTTAATACGGTTAAACCATCGACCTTAGGCATCATTATATCAAGTATTAAAGCATCATACATTTCAGTATCTAACTAATCTAATGCTTCTTGTCCGTTATATACTGCATCTACCGAATAATTATTATGTTTTAAGATAGTTACTAAAACATTTGATAATGCTTTTTCATCTTCAGCTAATAATAATTTCATAACAACACCTCTACTTTACAAGTTACATTATACACCCATTTCTTTAGATATACCTTAAAAAAGTATTACTTCTTCTTTCTATTAATTAATTTAACTATTTCCATTATCACTACTATTACACAAGATAATAGGAAAGCAATAGCTATTTGTGGGAAACTTAAACTACTAAGTTTAAATATATCATTTATACCTGGGCAATATATTACCATAAATTGTAGAAGGAAGCCAATTAAGAAGGCAAAGTTCATGAATTTATTTTTGTAACTATATTTACTAAAAATAGAGTGTTCACTTTTAACGTTGTATGCGTGTAATAATTGAGTAGAAGATAATGTAAAGAATGCCATTGTTTGAGCAACTTTTTGGTCATTAAATACAAACACCCCTAATAGGTAACTAATTAAAGTAACACCACCAACAATGAAACCTTCAATTATTATTTTAGTACCAAGTTTGTCTGCAAAGAAACTTGTTTTTTTACTTCTTGGTTTATTTTTCATGACACTGTCTTCAACTTCTTCCATACCTATACCAAAAGCTGGAAGTGAATCAGTAATTAAATTTATCCAAAGTAAGTGAATTGGTAATAGAGGAATACCAACATTGATGTTTGATATTACCGCAATCAGTGAAGCAATAAAGATTGTTAGAACTTCACCAATATTACTTGATAGCAAATATTTAACACATTTTTGAATATTATTGTAAATACCTCTTCCTTCTTTTACCGCATATATAATTGTTGAGTAATTATCATCTGTCAATATCATATCAGCAGCTTGTTTAGAAACTTCAGTACCTGTTATTCCCATTGCGCAACCAATATCAGCTTTTTTTAATGCAGGAGCGTCATTTACGCCATCACCGGTCATTGCAACTATAGCATCATTTTTCTGCCATGCTTCAACGATTCTTACTTTGTCTTTAGGTGCTACTCTTGCAAATACACGGTATTTATCAATGTCTCTAGCAAGTTCTTCATCACTTATTTTGTCTAAGTCTGTGCTTGATATTGCTAGATCTCCTTCTTCCATAATACCTAATTCTTTTGCAATAGCTTTTGCGGTAACAATGTAATCGCCCGTTATCATTACCGTCTTTATTCCTGCTTGTTTTGCTATTTTAATAGCTTCTTTTACCTCTTGTCTTGCAGGATCTATCATACCTACTAAACCAACAAAGTTTAAATCTCTTTCTAATTCTTCAGGTTGTGGTATTTTATCAAAATATTTGATGCCTAATCCTAATACTCTTAAAGCATTTTCAGCCATTTCTTTATTAGCATTTTTAGCATTTTCCAATGTTTGATAATCATTATTACATAAATTTATGATATTATCGGGAGCACCTTTGGTAATTGCTAAATATCTATCATTATCTTTAATGACCGTTGTCATTAACTTTCTTTCACTATCAAAAGGTAAATCCATTATTCTATTTACTTTATTAATATCTTCACCATAAACTAAGTTGATATCTAGTAAGGCAAGTTCAGTTGGATCACCAATTCTTTCTATTTTGCCATTTACATTATTAATTGATGCATCACAACAAATTGCAAAGTAATTTATCATTTTGGTTTCTTCTTCCGTAAGTGATTCAACATCTTTAATATTGTTTGCATATATTTTAACTACGGTCATTTTATTTTGGGTAAGAGTTCCTGTTTTATCTGAACATACCACATTACATGAACCAAGAGTTTCAACTGCTGGTAGTTTTTTGACAATGGCATTTTTCTTACTCATTTTGCTAACACCAATTGCAAGTACAATTGTAACTACGGTCGCAAGTCCTTCAGGTATTGCTGCTACAGCAAGTGCAATAGCCGTTTTGAAACATTCTAACCATTCAGTAGATAAATCAGCACCATTTTTCTTTGCGGCAATTAATTCAAGGCCAAAAACAACAACGCATATTCCCAAAGCAAGTAAACCAATCATTTTACCCACTTGAGCAAGTTTGTTTTGAAGAGGAGTTTTTGAATTATCTTCTTCTGTTAACATACCCGCAATTTTACCTATTTGGGTTGACATACCGACTGCGGTAACAACAGCTTTAGCTTTACCGTTAGTTACATATGTTGAAGAAAACAAACAATTCTTTAGATCACCAATTGGTAAATTTTCATCTTCAATATAATCAGCATTTTTTTCAACTGGAACCGATTCACCTGTTAATGAAGCTTCTTCAACTTTTAAGTTTGAACATTCAATAATAGTTGCATCAGCCGAAATGCTATCACCAGCTTCAACATATATGATATCGCCTACAACAAGTTCTTTTGAATCTATTGTAATAAGACTATTATTCCTAAATACTTTGGTAGTAGAAGCTGTCATTTTCTTTAAGGCTTCAAGACTTTTTTCTGCCTTATTTTCTTGGAATACCCCAAGTAATGCATTAACT
>ULTR01091675.1_pt1 | contig 10893 bp, 9 predicted proteins | sample 1957781 | NCBI WGS metagenome assembly ULTR01 (sample SAMEA4835739, study PRJEB28245) | human gut metagenome | biome: gut microbiome; material: fecal sample | place: Denmark | collected 2008 | reverse complement strand
GCTGGAGCTGCCGCCGCTCGATGGCACGCAGCAGCTGCTGGAGCCGTCCGTCCGCCGCCGCGCCCTCCTCATAGGTCAGGCTGAAATAGGGGTTGTCGTCGGCCTCGTGATGCCGGATCAGCCAGCCGCCGTTCTCCGCGGGCACCAGCTCGAAGATGTGGGGCACGTCATAGAGCTTGCTGTCTACATCGGGCGTGGCGGCAAAGTGCATCACCGCGGTCTCGCTGGCCTCGATATGTATCTGTCCCTCCACGGCGTCCTCCTCAGTGGAGGGCTCCGCCTTGGTGACGGTCAGCACAAAGTCCACATCCTGCATCCGCAGGTCGGTCAGTGCCTGCTGCCGGATGGCGTTCAGGGTGCGGATGGACGCCTCGTGCATGGCGGCGTCCTTTTCGTCGGCAAACAGATTCGCCATCTGCGGCTCGTCAAACAGGGCGATATCGGTGTACCATTCGGTCAGCAGACGGTTCATCAGCGTCTTCTGCTCCTCCGCCGCCAGTCCCTCCGGATCCTCCACCCGTCCGCCTACGGCGGTGGTGAAACCGTCGTCCAGCGGCGTCTGCGGCTCCTCCTGCTGCTGGGTCTGGCCGCTCTGGGACGGCGGGACATCGGAGGGCTGTCCGCCGCAGCCGGACAGCCCCGGCAGCACCATACAGGCCGCCAGCAGCAGGGCCAAAAGCTTTCGTCTCATAGCATATCCTCCCAAGATGCAGCTGTGCGGCACCCCGGGGGGAGGGTGTCGCACAGTGTTGTTGATTTATTTCGCGTATTCCACGACCTTGGTCTCACGCAGAACGTGTACCTTGATCTGGCCGGGGTACTCCAGCTCGTCCTCGATGCGCTTGGCAAGCTCGCGGGCCAGAATGACCATCTGATCCTCGCTGACCTGCTCCGGCTTCACCATCACGCGCACCTCGCGGCCCGCCTGGATGGCATAGCTCTTCTCCACGCCGGGATAGGAGCTGGTGATCTCCTCCAGCTTCTGCAAACGCTTGATGTAATTCTCAAGGTTTTCGCGGCGTGCGCCGGGACGGGCGGCAGAGATAGCGTCGGCCGCCTGCACCAGGCAGGCCACCAGCGTCTTGCACTCCACGTCGCCGTGATGGGCCTGGATGGCGTGGACGATCTCTTCCTTCTCCTTGTACTTCCGGGCGTACTCCACGCCCAGAGACACATGGGTGCCCTCAAATTCGTGATCCAGCGCCTTGCCGATATCGTGCAGCAGGCCCGCACGCTTGGCGGCGTGGACATCGGCGCCCAGCTCGGCGGCCATCATGCCGGCGATGTGGGACACCTCGATAGAGTGCTGCAGCACGTTCTGGCCATAGCTGGTGCGGTAGTGGAGGCGGCCCAGCAGCTTCTGCAGCTCGGGGTGCAGGCCGCGGACGCCGGTCTCCAGCACGGCGCGTTCGCCCTCGGAGCGGATGACGGCATCCACCTCGCGCTTGGCCTTCTCCACCATCTCCTCGATGTGGGTGGGATGGATGCGGCCGTCGGCGATGAGCTTTTCCAGTGCAAGGCGTGCCACCTCGCGGCGTACCGGCTCGAAGCAGGACACCGTGATGGCCTCGGGGGTATCGTCGATGATGAGATCGGCGCCGGTCAGCGTCTCGATGGCGCGGATGTTGCGGCCCTCGCGGCCGATGATGCGGCCCTTCATCTCGTCATTGGGCAGGGGTACCACACTGACGGTGATCTCGGCCACATGGTCGGCGGCGCAGCGCTGGATGGCGGTGGCCACGATCTCGCGGGCGCGGGTATCGGCCTCCTCCTTGGCGCGTGCTTCGATCTCCTTGATCTTCAGGGCAGTCTCGTGGGTGACCTCGGACTCCACCTGGGCGATCAGATACTGCTTGGCCTCGTCGGCGGTAAAGCCGGAGATACGCTCCAGCATCTCCGTCTGGCTGCGCTTGATGAGCTTGATCTCCTCCTGCTCACGGTCGGCGGCAGCGTGCTTGGCGGCCAACGCTTCTTCCTTCTTCTCGATCTGCTCGGTCTTGTGATCGAGATTTTCTTCCTTCTGCTGTAAGCGGCGCTCCTGCTTCTGCAGGTCGGCGCGGCGTTCCTTGACTTCCTTCTCGTATTCGTTTCTGGAGCGCAGGATCTCCTCCTTCGCCTCCACCAATGCTTCGCGTTTCTTACTCTCGCCATTCTTGATGGCTTCGTTGACGATGCGCAGCGCTTCCTGCTCGGCATCCTGGATCTTGGCCTGGTCGCGCTTTTGTTTCTGCCGATGGATCAGAATACAAGTGAGGAGGCCAAGAACAAACGCAACAACGACCATTATCGCCGCGTATACGATTTTGATCATGGTTTCCTCCTGTAAATATGGTGTATCCGGACAATCGCCCTCCATCCGGGGACAAGCGGGGGATGGGGATGGTGGCTGTCCTCAGAAAATAATCAGACAATTCCCCTAAATCGTCTGATAATAATCCTTCATAATTCTACCCTTATTACGGTAAACTGTCAAGCAGAAAAACATACTGTTGTGAAAAATTTGTCCGCATGGGAAAAACATTTTGTCGAATCTGCCTATACCCGTACATAGTCTGACCGCACATACCCCGCCAGGCCGCCGTAGGCCATGCTGTACCAGCCGTCATACTGGCCGTACACCGTCAGTTGGGCCTCGCGGGGCACGCTGCCCACCACCTGGCCGCTCATGGACGGGTAGGCCCGCACGTTCAGGGCGCTCTCCTCCGTGATCACCGTGCCCGTCCGGGGCGTCGTGGGATAGAGAAAGGGCAGAGCGAAGTATTCCGTCAGGGAGCGGGAGAGATTCTCCGCGATGCTCTGCACATTTTCTTCGATCCACCGGGCGTCGGCGGTGTTGTCGTGATAGCCGATCTCCAGCAGCACCGAGGGCATCTTCGGCTGGCGCACCTCCCCCAGGGCGGTGGTGGCGCGGGCCGTCACCAGTTGGGGCAGGGGATAGATCTCCTTCAGGTTTTTCACGAAGATGTCGGCGGCCCGCCTGCCGTTGGTGCTGGTGGGATAGTAAAAGGCGATGATGCCCCGCTGACGGCCCTCGCTGCTGCCGTCGCCGCTGGCGTTGGAGTGGAGGGCCAGATAGAAGTCGTAGCTGCCCCGTGCCGCCTGGGCGATAGAGGACGCGGCGGTCATCTCCGGCGTGTTGCGGGTAAAGCGGATGGTATTGGCCCGCAGATACGGCTCCATGGCGTCGGCGATGCGGTTCATCCAGTATTCCTCGCTGCCGGAGCCGGTGATGTAGGGGTTATACTCCTGTGTGGAGGGACTTAAATATATATTGGGCATGGCGGGACCTCCTTTTTGAGTTTCTCCCTCATATATATGTGGCACGGAAGAAAAGAATGTGCTATAATAGCTTATCATTCACACGACAGGAGAGAACCGCCATGAAAGCACTGCGTCCCTATCCCAAGATCACCATCACCCCCAAGGGGGAGGCCGCCTTGACGGGAGGACACCCGTGGGTCTATGAGGGCGAGGTGACCGCCATGGACGGCACGCCCGAGGACGGCGCTCTGGTGGACGTGGTGAGCCGCCGGGGAAGCTGGCTGGGCTGCGGCTTCTACAACAGCCACTCCAAAATTCGCGTGCGGCTTCTCAGCCGCAACGCCAACGACGACTTTTCCGACGCCTTCTGGGAGCGCCGCGTCCGCTACGCCTGGGACTACCGCAAGACCGTCATGGGCGAGACCGACAGCCGCTGCTGCCGCGTCATCTTCGGCGAGGCCGACCTGTTCCCCGGCCTGACGGTGGACCGGTTCGAGTCCGTGCTGGTGACCCAGACCCTGAGTCTGGGCATGGAGCGCATCAAGGATCGCCTGTTCCCCCTGCTGGTGAAGGTGCTGCGGGAGGACGGCCAGGACATCCGCGGCATCTACGAGCGCAACGACGTGGCCCTGCGGGAGCGGGAGGGCATGGAGCAGAACAAGGGCTGGTACGCCCTGCCCGGCGAGACGCCGCCGGAGAAGACCACCGTGGACATCACGGAAAACGGCATCGTCTACACGATAGACTTTGAAAACGGCCAGAAAACCGGCTTTTTCCTGGATCAGAAGTATAACCGCCTTGCCGTGGCAAAGCTGGCAAAGGGCAAGACGGTGCTGGACTGCTTCACCCACACCGGCAGCTTTGCCCTGAACGCCGCCAGAGGCGGCGCGGCCCCCGTCACCCCCGGGGACGTGTCGGAGTTCGCCGTGCAGTGCGCGGCGGAGAACGCCCGCCGCAACGGGCTGGACGGCGTCATGGACTGCGTGGCCGCCAATGTGTTCGACCTGCTTCCGGAGCTGGAGAAGCAGCCCCGGAAGTACGACTTCATCATCCTCGATCCCCCGGCTTTTACCAAGAGCCGCAAGACCGTCCACAACGCCATGGGCGGCTATAAGGAGATCAACTACCGGGCCATGAAGCTGCTGCCCCGGGGCGGATATCTGGCCACCTGCTCGTGCAGCCACTTCGCCACCGAGGAGCTGTTCATCAAAATGCTCCACAGCGCCGCCCGTGACGCCGGGGTGCAGCTCCGGCAGATCGAGGCCCGCCAGCAGTGCGCCGACCACCCCATCCTCTGGGGCGTGGAGGAGACGAACTATCTGAAGTTTTTCCTGTTCCAGGTGGTGTGATAAACGCAAGAAAGAGCGTTTGGAGAGAACTCCAAACGCTCTTTTTGTATGAAATCACTTTATTTGTTCACCAGCACAGTTGTGCCGGGGTAGCAGTTGTCCTGAATGGGGTCGATGCTGTACACCATATCATCGTCACCTCTCGGTCGGTTTCGCAAAACGCCGCAGCAGCTCTGCCGTGGTCACCTCGCCCCGCAGCGCCCGCTGGCACTGTTCCCGCATCTGGGGCGTCACCTGACAGCCCTCCATGCGGACGGAGGCCTCCGCGTTCTTCATGGGAACCGTATATCGCTTGTCAGTGCTCTTGTACATAGAAAAACTCCTCGCGTCATCCGCGAGGAGTCTGGAGCTTGTGGCCGGATTCGAACCGGCGACCGGTGGTTGTGGGTAAGGGTGAATGAGCAAATCGAAGAAAGCGGAGTACCGGCGTTTGCCGGTACTCCGTTTTCTTTATGCCGGTCGGCTTCCCGGCTGTGCCTTATCCGCCTTGATTACCTCGCCGGTGCAGCCGCCGTCACGCCGTTGGTTGATGCAGCCGACGAATTTGTAGTAGATGTCCACCTGCTGGGTCTTGACACCATCCGCCCCGACTACCTTTTCATGTACCACTATTTTCTCAATCAGTTCGTTGAGGATGTAGGGCGTCAGCTCTGTAATGCCGGTGTATTTCCAGATGAGGGGCAGGAACTGTTCGATATTTTCGTAGACCTTATCGCTCTTAGAAATCTCTGCTGCCAACTCCTCCCGCTGCCCTTGGAGGGCAGCCTGCTCCCGTTCGTACTTGGGAGCCATGGTCTGATACCGCTCCTCGCTGATTTTCTCTAATGCCGCATCCTCATAGAGCTTGTTCAGGATCTTAGACAACTCGCCAATACGCTTGTCCACCCGTTTCAGTTCCCGCTTGTATCGGTCGACCTCCGCCTTTTGCTTCTCCGTGTGGAGCGAGACCAGCATCTCCATGTAATCCTGTGCTGACCGCCGCGCCTCCACTGCATTGCGGCGAATATCCTCCAGCACCAGTTGGTTCAGCGTTTTCCATCCGATGGCGTGGGAGGTGCAGCGGGATTTCCCGTAGTTTTTGTACACCCAGCAGGAGAAGCCCGTATATCGCCCCTTACGTTTATCGTAGCTGGCATTCAGCGATGAGCCGCAATCCGCGCACTTCACCAGTCCTGCGAAGGGCTGCACCTCGCCGCTGGCATTTTCGCGCCGCTTGGCGCGCATCATCTGATGCACTGTGTCCCACAGCTCCTGTGTGACCAACGCCTCGTGCGTGTTGTCCACTACGATCCACTCGGACTCGTCCGTTTCCACACGCCGTTTGTCAAAGAAGCCCTTTGTCTTGCTGCGGCCGAAAACCACCTTTCCCAGATACACTGGGTTCTCGAGGATGGTGCGGATGGAGCTGGCGTGCCAGTCAAAGGGCTTGCGCCAGTAGTCACTCTTATAGTAATTCGGATTGTTTTGGTTGAAGTAGGCCTGTGGGTTGAGAACCCCCTTTTCCCGCAGGATCTTTGTCATCCGCACATAGCCGATGCCATCAGCGAACATACGGAAAATGTCCCGCACCACATCCGCTGCCGGTGGGTCGACGATCAGGTGGTGACGGTCATCGGGGTCTTTCTGATAGCCGAACGGCGCACGGCTGCCCATAAACATTCCGCTTCTTGCTCTGGCCTGGTGCGCGGCTCTTGTTTTGGTGGATGCCTGTCGCGCATAGAACGAGTTGATAACATTGGTGAAGGGCAGGACCAGATTGTCCAGCCCCTTGGCGGAGTCAATGCTCTCCGCCACCGAGATGAAGCGGACGTTTTTCTGCTCGAAGTAGTGTTCAATGTACATACCCATCTGTGCGTATTCTCTGCCGAAGCGGGACAGGTCTTTCACAATGACCGTGTTTACTTTTCCGCTTTCGATGTCCTCCAACATCCGCTGGAACTCCGGGCGCTCAAAGTTTGTACCACTCCAGCCGTCATCACAGTAGTAGTCCGCGATGCTGATATGCTGTTCTTTGCAGTATTGTGTCAGCAATGTGCGCTGTGTCTGAATGCTGCCGGATTCGCCTACGCTGCCATCGTCTTGACTAAGCCGACAGTAGACCGCCGCTTTTTCTTCCATAGCTTTCACTCCTTTCGCCACACACAATACCCTTAGTCGCCGTCAATAGCTATATCCACATCTGACGAAGAAGCATTCGTAACCTCGTGCAGATTGCATGAACGAAAGGCATCGGTGAGCATATCTCCCAGCTTGTCACAGACCTCTTTGTCACCGCTGTAGTGACTGACTGTCACATATCGGACGCCTCGAATGACGGTCACGTTTTTCAAGCAGTCTCCTTCGTATAAAAACATGATGTACCTCCAATCGTCACTCTTGTGAGTCGCTAATCACATCCCGCAGCGAGATCGTGCCGCGTGTGCTGGTGACCTCGCGGACGCTGCCGCCGCGCAGCTTGTTGTACTCCTCGCGTGTCATGTCCACGTCTGCTGCCAGCAGGTGGTTGGTAATGCTGTGCTCCACGGCCAGGTTGAACAGTAGCTTGGCCATACGGTTTTCGAACACGCCCAGCGAACCTTCCAGCACGCCAGCCACTGCGTGGGGCAAGAACGCACCGGCGTTCTGCACCTTCAGGTAGCCATCGTAGAACCGAACCGCCTTCTCCACGAACTCACTTTGGCTGCCGCAGTTAGCCAGCGGTGCGTTTATTTCTATCATTTTCTTCGCTTCCGGCGTAAGCCAAAAAGCGTACTTTTCCTTGTTATTTGTCATTTCATTTTCCTCCTTGAAATTTTGCCGCGACCCCGCAGCTTTTCCCGTAATTGCGGGATTTTTTCCGCTCTCTACCCCACCGTCCGCCGAAAATTCCGTTCTACGGCGCCGGTGGTGGAACGGCGCAACTGCCCGCACTGTGGGCAGAAGTGACCGGGGTGGGGGCGTCCACGACGCCGCCCCTTTCTCCTGCTTCGCTTTCGGCGCACCGAAAAGCTCCCCAACACGCTCCCAAATAGGCTGGGAGGTATCCGTACCCCACCTCCGCCCCACGAGGCCACACAGCGGCCCACAGACGGCAACACGGCGGGCAACGGGCGCGAGGCGCAGTGGGACTGCGAATTCCCCTTTTCCTTCCCTGGGTTTGCTCCCAAATCGCGATTTTCCGGAGCGAAATGGAGGGGTATATCCTCTGATTGAAACCGGAACAAATATCATTGATTTGCACCCTTCGCAGGGTCGATAGGGACGGTGTTTGCGGTAGTAATATTTGCGTCCCTATCGGCCCTACGGAGACAGATGAGCCGTTCTCCGTTGCTCTTACGGAAGGATACCATGATACCGTTTTTGCCCAGCGTATCAACATTTTTACGGATGCGGCGAGATAGAAGATTGGGCGTGAGCCCCTCCACATCATCAGGGTCGATGATTTTCAACAGGGTCGCTGCGGGAACGCTGATCTCCGGCTGCTGGCGCAGCACTCCAGAGAGAAGAGAAAGAAGTCGTGCGTCAGGCTGCACGGTCTGCGGACTTTCATTTGAGAGCAAATTCCAAAGGTGCGTTTCGCTGTCGAAGTCTAAGCGCAGTTCCCTGTACACAATATCGCGCCCTGTGCAGTAAAGTGTTGCGGTGTTTTCGCTACGACTCGTTTTCATCAACACAAAGTTCGTATCGGTAGCACCGCTGATGCCGTTTGTGCCGGAGATCATATCCATGGGATCGTCGGATTTCAACTTGCGAACATGATGGATGAGCAAGATGGCGATACGGTGTTTGTCTGCCAGTGCTTTCAGTGCACCAATATCACGGTAGTCGTTGGCGTAGGGGTTTCCGTTATCGCCGCTGCCGCGGACACGCTGCAGTGTGTCGATGACTACGAGACCTGTATCGGGGTGTTCAGATAAGAACTGCTCTATCTGCTGTTCCAACCCATTGTGGAGCTGTGCCGACATGACAGAAAAGTATAGCGTATCCGGTGCATCCTCCGTGAGATCCAGGAGTCTGCAGCGGATACGCTGATAGCTATCTTCGAGGCACAGATACAGTACGCCGCATTTCTGTGCGGCGAAAGACCACAGGGCTTCACCCTTGACCACACAGAGACACAGAGCCAGTGCCAGCCAGGACTTGCCGATCTTCGTCGCACCGGCGAGGATATGTAAGCCCTGCGGTAGCAGTTGGTCAATAATGAACCGAGTGGGTGGCATCGGACATGAGAGTAATTCTTCTGCATTGATGGTGGGTAGCTTGTGGGACATAGGCTCTCCTTTCCTATTGACAAATAAACTTACGGATGATAGACTAATTATAATATTGATTAGACATCTCGCTTGAGTCTATCATAACAGAGGCGGCATGATCTGTCAACGCTGTCGAACATTATTTACAATTAGTCCATAATTGGAGGATGCTATGTGGTACTGTAAAATGTATTTCCCCGGAAGGCATGAGGTCATCGAGAGCGACGCTTTCGGCACCCAGGGCGCGCCGTCGCAGCGAAAGGCATTTCCCTTTTTGGAGTCGCTGCTGTCCTTCACCGAACTGGACACCGGGAAGGTTGCCGTCGCGCTGCGGTGCATCTCCGATGACTTGGAGAGCCTCGACCGTGAGCGTGTGACCAACGCCATGGTCAGGCTGGGAGCGCTGGCTGAGATGCACAGTTTCTTTCGCGTGCTGTATGCCAAGTGGTTCTATCTTCATTCCGTAGGCTTCGGGAACACTGAGGCTGCGGTATCGGGCGCATTGGACGAGCTGCGGACACTGCCGGAGGAACTTCCGCTGTACCAAAAGCAGATCCAGCGGTTCTTCGAGCTGATACTGGATATAGACAAGGCCGGGCGCGAACCCAGCCGGCAAGTCATGCGGTACTATCACTTCGACCAGCCTGACCAGCCCAGCGACCCGGAGTTGTTTCCGTTCCGTCTGCTGACCACGCGCTTCGAGCCGGTGGGTGGTGACGCTTGTGCGCCGGTGCTGTATGCGAACACCGTGGCGGATATGATCAGCTATTCTTTGCAGACTTGCGTGGAGCGCAGCATCACCGTGCGTCGCTGCAAGAACTGCGGGCGGTACTTTGCCCAGACAGGCCGCGTCAGCGCGGAGTACTGCGACCGCACACCACTCGACGGTCACTCCAGCTGCCGTGCGATGGGCGCTTTCCAGCAGTGGACGCTGAAGCAGGCGGATGATCCTGTATTCAAGGTCTATCGCAGGGAGTATAAGCGACGCTTCGCGTGGATCAAGGCGGGGCGCATCAGCGATAGTGAATTTTACGCTTGGAGTGAACAGGCCAGAGAACAGAAAAAGAAATGCGACGAGGGTAGCATCACTGTGGAACAGTTCCAGCAGTGGTTGAAGGAGTCGTAAGTGTAGATAAAAAGAGGACATTGATCAATGTCCTCTTTTTATCTATTGCGATTTTCTTTGCCTGCAGAATATGTTATAATAATTTGGAATTCGACTGATTGCCCTAAACATTTCGATTTAAATTAGTGCCCAAGGAGGGATTTACAGGTGAAACCGAAAAATCTAATATCTACGCTTCAAGGCGACAGAGCACTCAATATGTTGGATAGAAATATAGGGAAAGAATTCAAAACGTTAAAATCCCACGAGATTAGAGTGCTTGACGCATTTTGCAAAGATATGATTTCCTATGGTTGTGAGGTAGGTGACTTTGATGGGTTCTTCGTCAGCTATGAGATTCCTCAGATAAGTAAAGAATTCGATTTGCTGCGATTTGGAGTAGACTGCGTCCTAAACATTGAGTTAAAAAGTGAGTTAAAGGTTGCCAACAAGCATCAGAAAATATTTGATCAACTCCGAAAAAATGAATATTACCTGAAGTTTTTAGGAAAACCAACAAAAATATTTGCGTATGTTGAGAACGACGGATATTACTCGTATACACCTGAGGATAATAAAATCGAGCATATAGCACCGCATGTACTTTCCGTTTATATGAAGACTATGGTGCCAGATTATACTGCCGATCCAGACAGAATGTTCATACCGTCAAATTATTTAGTCTCGCCGTTTAATGCGACAGCACAGTTTATTAAAGGTGAATATTTCTTGACAAGTGCGCAGCAGAAAATCAGAGAAGAGTTTTTAGGTGAGGCAGAAAAGCAAGAGCTTTCGTTCTTTTGCATATCAGCTAACGCGGGGACCGGAAAAACTTTACTGCTTTATGATATTGCAAAGGAAATTCTTAACAGGGGAAAGCATGTAAAAATTATACATTGCGGTCTGCTAAATGAAGGTCACAAACTACTGCGCGACAACTATGGCT
>ULTR01024602.1_pt1 | contig 10916 bp, 5 predicted proteins | sample 1957781 | NCBI WGS metagenome assembly ULTR01 (sample SAMEA4835739, study PRJEB28245) | human gut metagenome | biome: gut microbiome; material: fecal sample | place: Denmark | collected 2008 | reverse complement strand
ACTATATCGGCTTCATCCGCCGTGCCCTGAAGAAGGCAGACATGGAGCAGATCCCTGTCATCTCCCTGAACCTGGCGGGTATCGAGAGCAATCCCGGCTTCCACCTGAATGCAGATCTGATGCTGCGTGCAGCGGTAGCTGCCGAGTTCGGTGATATCTTCATGCGTTGTGTCTACCGGATGCGTCCTTATGAAGCAACTCCGGGGTCTGTGGATGCCTTACATAGAGAATGGCTTAAGAAGGTGCAGGATTTCGTATCCGCAAAGCATATCAGCATAGGCAAGTTCCGCAGGATGTGTACCGAGATCATCCGGGATTTCGATGCGATACCGGTACTGGATATCAAGAAGCCCCGCGTCGGCGTGGTCGGCGAGATCCTGGTGAAATTCTCTCCTGCCGGCAACAATCATCTGGTGGAGCTGTTAGAGAGTGAAGGTGCGGAAGCTGTGGTTCCCGACCTGATCGACTTCATGCTATACTGCTTCTACAACCAGATCTACAAAGCAGAACACTTAGGCACCAGCAAAAAAACTGCGAAGATCTCTGCACTGGGCATCTGGGCCATCGAGCATATCCTGCGCGGCTCTGCCGTGAAGGCATTTGAAGAAAGTAAGCATTTCGATGCACCCACCAGCATCTACAAGATTGTCTCCTATGCGGAGCCCATCGTATCCATCGGCAACCAGACCGGTGAGGGATGGTTCTTAACCGGTGAGATGGTCGAGCTGATCAAGGAAGGCGTACCGAACATCGTATGTACCCAGCCCTTCGGCTGCCTGCCGAACCACGTCGTAGGTAAGGGCGTTATCAAGGCCCTGCGGAAGGCATATCCTTCCTCCAACATCGTGGCCATCGACTACGATCCCGGTGCCAGCGAAGTCAACCAGCTCAACCGAATCAAGCTCATGCTCTCCACCGCCCAGAAGAATCTGAAAAAGGGCGAGGATGCGGAATAAGTGACTTGTTACTTTATATCTGTGATAGCCATATTATGTGTTGTGCCTGTGTTCTTGCTTCTATGCAGGACGCAGGTCACACACGCCATGTGGGACAATCCCTGATTTCGTGGACATCCCTGATTTCGTAGGATATCCCTGATTTCGTAGGACTTTATCTATTTTTCATAAAAGTATCATTTTCCATTGATTTTATTCTATTTTTCACCATATACTCTCCATTTTTTTCATAAAAATTTCAAAAAGCAAGCTTCTATGAAAAAAATAAGCAAAAGCGCATATAATCTGCCTGTTTTTTTCATAAATTCTTCATTTTCCCTCGATTTTATGAAACTACAAATTCAATTAATTATTTAGGAGGTCAAACCATGAATACGCAAACTCGGTTGAATCAATTAATGTCCTTTCAAGAAAATTTAAAGCAAAAAATTTCAAACTTACCGGAAGGTGAACTATGCATTTATCAATCTCCTTCCTACCAAAAATGGATATGCTCATTACCTGGGAAGCAGAAATACTTATCTAAAAAAAATCAACCATTAGCGGAAGCCCTTGCCCTGAAAAAATACTATTCCTTATTGCTTGCCGAAGCCGAAGAAGAACTCTCCCTGCTCAATTTTTATATAAAATCCCATGAAAAAAAGAATTCAGCGGCCAATCGTTCCAAGCCTCTGACATCCTCTGACCTGTTGGCAGAGTCTTCTCCTTATTACCCATTACTGCAAAGCTATTTTGCAAAGGACAAGCTTCCGGTGTCTGCACAGAAATGGTGCGCGGAGAGCTATGAAACCAATCCTTCTCATCCGGAAAATCTGATCCATACCACACTGGCCGGGCATAAAGTCCGCTCAAAATCTGAAGTTATCATATCGAATCTGCTCTATACCAACCAAATCCCTTATCGCTATGAAGCGGCGCTGCCGTTAAAAGAATTCACGGCTTATCCGGATTTTACGATTTTACATCCGGTTACGAATAAAATCTTCTACTGGGAGCATTTCGGTATGATGGATAATGCGCCTTATTGTGATACTGCCTGCAACAAGCTGAAAACCTACTGCTATAACGGAATCTTCCCATCCATGCAGCTGATCACCACTTATGAGACAAGCAAATGCCCCATTTCCACGGATCAGGTGCAGCAGATCATTACACAATATTTCCTCTAAATCAATAATTCCCTACCTAAAAATTCTCTTGACATTGACTCTATTTCTTAATTAAAGGTAAACAATCCTATCATTTTCTATACAGCAAAAAGGACCGGTTCGTCCGGTCCTTCTGATAAACCACAATATGCTATTATGACGCATTTGCTCTGCGGCTCTCAATATACTGCTGTAAGACTTCCGTGACTTCCTCCGGTGCAAGACCGGCATCCTCGATGATGTCACTCACCGCTTCCAGTTCTTTACGCTTCTTCTGTTCAAACAATTCTTCTAACTCACGTTGTTCTGATTCCATGCGGATATTTAACGCATTGATCAACTCCTGTTTTGCCTGGATCTTTTCCTCCAGGGATTTTCTCTGTCCTCTTGGCATATACTGTGTGCTCCTTTCCTGATGGCAATCCTATGGATCCGTGGATCATGCTTCCTACCGCGTGATCCGAAAAAGCATGGCCATTCATCAGGGATCACAGGTTCCGTAGGAACTATCATAATCTATCATGAATGGCCTGATATGTTACAGTATATGGACAAGAATGTAAAAATATACCATATTTCCGGCAATATTATGCTGCTTCGGAACGATTTGGCGAATCTGTCAATGTATCTCATACCCCGGAATGATCTGGTGAATCTGTCAATATATATCATACTCCGCAACGGTCTCGTGAATCTGTCAATAAATATCATTCTCCAGAACGGTCTCGCGAAACCGCTCAAATCCTCATTTCAAACCGTCTATTGCTGTCTTCAGCTTGTCCAGCGCCAGTTGTAACGTAGCCCTGGGGCAGGCGATGTTCACGCGCTGAAAAGCGGCTCCGCTGGGTCCGAACATGGATCCTCCGTCCAGCCAAAGTCCTGCTTTGTCCACGATGAACTGATCCAGCTCCTCACCGGTGATTCCCAACTCACTGCAGTCTAGCCATACGAGATAAGTACCTTCCGGCTCCACCAGATGAATCTGTGGAATCTTCTCCTGTAAAAAATTCCGTAAGAAATTCAGATTCTTAAGCAAATAAGCTCTTAACTGATCCAGCCAGTCTTCTCCTGCACGATAGGCTGCTTCACACGCCACGATCCCCAATGCATTAGGTTCATCATAACCGGTCTTGTCAATCTCTGTCTGAAATGCTTTACGAAGCTTTTCATTGGGGATAAAAATATTGGATATCTGAAGTCCCGCCAGGTTAAAGGTCTTGCTGGGCGCCGTACAGGTTACGGTAAACTCCGCAAAACGAGGATCCACGGTGGCAAACACCGTATGCTCATAACCGGGATAGACAAAATCGTTGTGAATCTCATCGCTGACCACGATCACGTGGTGGCGCAGGCAGATCTCTCCCAGCTTCTGCAGTTCCTCTGCCGTCCACACTCTGCCCACCGGGTTGTGAGGGTTGCACAGAATAAACAGTTTTATATGTTCCTGCTCAAGCTTACGCTCAAAATCTTCAAAATCAATCCGGTATCCATTATCTCCACTCTGCCCGGCCGTTTTCTCATAGATCAATGTATTGTCAACTACTCTCCGGTCATTGTCACGGATAATATTAGTAAACGGATAATACACCGGATTCTGAATCAGTATAGCATCTCCCGGATCAGTAAATGCCTTAACCGCTGCACCGAGAGCAAATACCACACCCGGAGTCTTCACGATCCATTCCCGCTCCGTCTTCCAATTATGATTCCTCTCCATCCAGTTCATCACAGCATTGTAATAAGCATCCTTCGGCTGGCTGTATCCGTAGATTCCATGTTCTACCGCAGCATGAAGACTCTTCGTGATCTCTTCGGATACCGGGAAATCCATATCCGCCACCCACAAGGGCAGCACATCTGCCGGCTTTCCTCTCTCCACCGCAAAATCATATTTCAGACAATTCGTTCCCTTCCGGTTCGTAATCTTATCAAAATTGTATCTAGTCATACGAATTCACTTACCTTTCGTCAATCTGCAAACTTTCTGCCTGTGGCTCCAGGCTGCAGATTAAATTTTATCGGTCGCATGCATTCTTCCAGACCTTCTGCACGCCCTGACACGTCGCATCGTTGCTCGCCCTCTGTGAAGCTCTCCACAGAGCTGGCTGAACTACTATGTATACCAGGTTACACCCACACTAAGCAAACGCCTGCTCTAAATCTGCCAGCAGATCATCAATGTTCTCAATACCTACGGACATTCTCAGAAGCTTCTCATCCACTCCCAAAGCTTCACGCACCTCTACCGGTACATCTGCATGGGTCTGCTTCATCGGATAGGTCAGAAGGCTTTCCACGCCGCCCAGACTCTCCGCAAAACGGATCAATTTAACGCTCTCCAAAATCTTAACAGCTTTCTCTGCAGAATTCAATCGGAATGAGATCATTCCACCGTATCCGCTGCACTGTCTGTCGATCAGCGCCTTATCCGGTCTCGAATCCAGACCGATATAATATACCTTCTCCACTTCCGGTCTCTGTTCCAGCCAGTGTGCGATCGCAAGAGCATTTTTCTGATGCTGTTCCATACGTACAGCCAGAGTCTTGATCCCTCGAAGCAATAGCCAACTATCAAACGCAGACAGACAGGCTCCTGTCGTCTTATAAATATTGTTCAGCTGCTGATACAGGGCATCATCCTTTACTACCAGGAATCCGGACAATGTATCGTTATGTCCTTCCAGGTATTTCGTACCGCTGTGCACTACAATATCCGCACCTAACGTAAGCGGCTTCTGAAAATACGGGGATAAAAAGGTATTATCAACGATCAGAAGGCATTCATGCGCGTGTGCCAATTCTGCGATTGCCTGAATATCTGCGACCTTCATCATAGGGTTGGACGGAGTCTCCAGATAAATCGCTTTCGTCTCCGGACGTATCGCCGCCTTCACAGTCTCCACATTTGAAGTATCCACACAATCTACCGATATTCCATTCTTATGGCTGATCGTGTTCCAAAGTCTTAATGTACCGCCATACAGATCATCCGTAGCAATCAGATGATCCCCGGGAGAAAAAATCTCCATCAATGCGGTGATTGCTGCCATACCGGTAGAAAATGCCAAAGCTTCCGTTCCCTGTTCCAACAGGGCAACCGTCTTCTGCACTTCATCTCTTGTAGGGTTACCGCAACGGGAATAATCATATCCTGTGCTCTTACCCAATCCCGGATGCGCATACGCTGCATTCTGATAAATCGGCATGCTGATGGCCCCAAACGGATCCCTTCTCTCATTACTTCCCTGGACACATATGGTCTCTGCTACAAATGCCATCTTTTTCTCCTCCTATGCCTATGTATAATACTATATTTTATATTCCTACTGTTCCAGTAGGTATAGTATATTTTTAGCATAGTGAGAAATAAAAGTCAATATCTTTTTACCAATAAAGCTTCATCTGTTCTTCTGCTTCCTTTTTTGAAATTCCTCGTCTCGTATACTGGTCAAACAATTCGCACATGCTGATCTCATCCTCCTCTGCAATATCTAATGCTTTTAATATTTCTTCAGTATCATCCACATTTTTATCCCCGGACAATACCCGAAGCATTTTGATAGTAGCTTCTTTATGAATTACTTTTCGGTCTGAACGATATGCATTCCCTTCTGCAAGATAATCCAACACAATGCGCATATCGCTATGAAAGCGTTCGCGGATCTCCTTCGGGAGATATCGCATTTCCCACACATGAAGCTGCATATCATCTACATATCTCCATGTTCTCTTATTAATTGGTCAAACAGACAGAGAAATCCCTAAAGCACGCTCCGACGCAGTCTCTGTCTTTCCTATCTGATTGTAAAAAAATGAATCCCCGGCGATACGCCATTGACTGCACTTTACGTGCATCATGATACCCATAAAAGATATCTTTGAAATCTTAGCTATATAGACTTTCTGTAGATGTGATTACTATATCACAGAGGTATCCATCCTGCAAGGGAATCCGGCAAAACAAGTGCTGAAAAACTATACAAAAACAGAGCTGTGGAAATTGGTTATTTCTCACAGCTCTGCTTTTTGTGCAATATTACTTTTTAAAGTTTAATCCAGTTCAAACAGTTCCTGGGCGCTGATGGATAACTCAGCTATTCCGCAAGGAGTTACTTTTGATCCACTATCATACACGGTATAGACTCTTGCGTAGATAGTAGATGCCTGCGCTCCTTCATTCAAAATCGTCCCGGAAGTGTCGGTACTAAACAGTCCCATCTCATCCGAAGAATATTTCAAGGTATAGGTTGCGCCGTTTGTAATCGGGTAACAATTCTTAACTCCATTGCGTTCAATCGGTAAAATTACATTTCCATTGCTATCCGTGATCTTGAGGCCATCCTCTCCATCCGTCTTTAACCGCAATACCTTTCCTGTAATTCCGTCCACACTGATGGCTCCGGATGTATCATCTGCACAGGATTTGTAAAATTCAACGCATAATTGCTGTCCACCTGCCAGAATATTGTAGTCATCTGCCTGGAAGTTGACACTGATGGTTCCGTTATTCTTATCATCCAATACAATATGGTTGACCGGATCATACAGCATATACACGGATTGGATCTTGCTACCGCTTTTATCCTTAAATCTTACGGAAGGTGCAGTCACACCGGCATTATACGCTGCAATCATCGTATTAACAAACAGTTTGATCTCCGATTCCTTGCTGGGTGTGGAATGTCCCGCTCCGGAATATGTCACATTTCCCATGGTATAGATATAATAATTATTTACCACATCATTGGGTGTGATGTTATAAATATTAGTATTTTTATAGTTGCCGTCAGCCACACCGGAAATACAGTACCACACAACAATATCATTTTTACCGTCTCCGTTGCGGTCCAGCTCCATATTCGGCTGTAACCACTGGTAATGCGTATTACTGATCTCCAGCTGTTCATCTGCAGATATCTGATATGGATACTGCGTAATCTGGCCATCATTTACCTGTGTTGCGATCAGCGAGCTACCTGCGTAATCACCCATCAGCAAACTACTGGGATAATTCCATCTAGGATCTCCACCATCATATCCAGCCTGTTTCAGCAATGAATTCTTAACAGGAAACCATACTTCCGAACTGCCTGTTTTCCGCAGATCTTCCAGATAGCTTCTCAGGAAACGAACTACCGTATATTTAGTCACACCTTCCTTTTGCCAGAGCTCATTATCCGAATTCGGTTCCTTGATCTCGTCAAATGTATAGGACTCTAATGTTTTAAGATATTCCTGGTCCCTCTTCTGTTCCTCTCCCGTGGTGCTTGCTGCTCTCTGCTGATAATACTCTTTCAATGCTCCATAGCGATCCAGTCCTACGGATGCACGAATGGTCTTATTAAATTCATATCCCCAATACCAGTAATTCTTTTGGTCTTCCTTATATCCTTGGTCATTCCACTGAATCGCACTTTGGATATTATTGACATATGAAGTAGTATCATGGGTGAACAAAATACTCTTGCCGGATTCTATGTAGTCTCTGACAGCCCAGCCAACAGCCAGATTCCTCTTAACATTATCCAACTTATTATTGGAAATATCACTTGCGCTATAGGTATACCCAAACCGGTAGGCGTCACCAAAGCCGAGTATCAACATATCATATTGCTGGAACAGATTGTAGGATTCCTGGTATATCTTCTGTATATCAGTATCCGAAGTCCCGCCAATTTTCAGCTTTTCATTTACAAGATAGGTTACAGTCATACTGTCAATGCTTTTAGACGGAGTTACCGTTCCATCCCAATTGACTTGATCCAATCCTACTACATTCCAGTCAGTTAATCCATTAATGCACTTGGAAAAAGTAGAATTACTATTATTCTGTTCGTCATGAAGATTCCAGTTATTACGGTTATCATCAGACAACAACTGCAATACACGGATTGTCTTTTTCCCACTTTGCTGCGGCACAGATGTATAGCCTGACTTGGCAGTTCTCACCAGTCTGTCCGCATTATCATAAAATACCAGCTTCCATGGGATAACCCCTACATATTCCTCCGGCAGAGCCCGGATAACACGATAGATCTCCCCGGTACGCAGTTCATATCTGTTTCCATTTTCCGTCGCTATCGGATCAACCTTATTCCACTCATCTCCCTTTCTTATATACACAGTAAGACCGCTGACTTCTTCCGATGACGTATATGTCTTACCCTCTACATAATCAGAGCCGGAGAAACGACCATCAGCATTTTTATCTACGAACAGTTTACAATCATAGGTAGTACCTGTCTGTGATATTGCAGCATCATTCTGCAGATTAAAAATATATTGCAGCTGATATTTTCCGTCTATCTTCTCCAGAGAGCCACCGTTGCTGGCACCGTTCTGATCAGAATTATATTTCAGCTCCTGCGGATATGCCGCTCCGTAAGTAGTTACCCAGTTAACGGAAAGCTTTGACAGATTCAGATAATTACAAAATAAAGATCTACGTGCAGATAATGTGGTTCCTAATTTAGCATCTGCTGTATTATCTTTCAGCTGACTCTCTGTAAAAATATTTTTCTGCCAATATAAATACTGACCATTTGAATCTTGTTGCAGAGCAAATTGAACCAGCTTGTAAAAATAAGAATTTTTGTCCAACGTTGCTGTTGATGCCACAGGTATATTATTGTTATCCACTTTAATAAACGTATCCGCAATGACCACCGGGTATCCCGCCTCAATGAACTGACAGAATTCCTCATATCGGGTAGAGTTCATATCATTGCCGGGACCGCGATAGACATCTGCACTCTTATTCGTTGAATCATCATCATCAGTCTTTCTGTGATCCAGCGAAGAATCCTGCAGTCTGTGCCTTGCATTATACGTCTCCCTAGCCTGCGTAACATTCTCCGTATCCGTTTTGGTGGCATAGTCATAGTAGTCTCCTACATGAGAATAGATCAACCCCTTCATCTGTGGATCATTATACACAGTCACACCATTTTCTGTGTTCATCTTGCCGACACGGGCTCCGAGATAGATCATGTCGTACTTTTCATTCAAGTCCTCGATCTTACCTATAAATTCCGCAGATGACATTTGTGTAATATTGATCTTGGTTACAGATTCCTCATATTTTCCGGTCATCCCCGTCATTTCAAATACTTTTTGGGGGGTTAGCACTGTATTCTCATCATCAAAATCATAGCAGGGTTCCAGATCCAGTACACGGATGGAGGATTTCACCGTGACTCTGTGCATATACCAGTTCAGAATATATCTGGTAATAGACGCCTTACTGATCTCTTCATCCATCTGTGCTGCATTGCTGTTGTTTTTCTTAGCCAGGAAATTCTCGTACTGAATCTCTTTTAATACTGCTTTGAAGGTTGCCGCTTTCGCCGCATCCCCTTTCCAGTCAGTCAGGAAGTCAGAGGCAACATAAGGCGTCGCACTGTCATCATTCAGATAAACATTGTCATATAAAGCCTCTTTCACGGAATCGTCCAGGCTAAGCGAAGCTGCCGTCTGACCGTTCCAGTAAGCATCTCCCTGTGAAGCAACTTCTTTGGCAATATTATCATCGGAAACCTTCAAGATCGTCAGTGCCATCTGTGTCAGTATCTTATTATTCTGATTATTATTCGGTTCCTCAGCCAGCGTTTTATTTTTGCTGTAAAATCCGTAATCCATGACCACCGGTACTCTGTCTGCATTATTCCGCTCACCGGTAGTATCCTTAATACCGAATATCATCTTCGTCAGAGCGGTTGCTGCAGAAGTCATATTCACAGATTCCGCTGCATAACTTCCCCTGCCGGAGAGATAGATCAGATCCACATCATCCAAATTAATTCCATAATATGCCTGTGAATCTGTGGCAGTCAGCTCTGCCAGCTGTGCCAGGGTCAAAGTCGTCACTTCGATATTAAAATCATTGACTTCTCCACTGTAATCGGTATCCTTCTCATAGCGGCTGCTTCCGGACAGATTTAAAACTTCCTTCTTAAACCATTCCTTATTATAAAAGCCACCACTGTAAGTCACCGTTTCAAAAACATTCTTACTGTTATCACCGATAAAGTCATAGGTATCCTGTGCGCTAAAATCCGCATCAATATCCTTAACCTTTACCGTTGTCGTACCGTTTCCTACTTTTACATACCGGCCGGCGGAATTCTCTGTATAGACATCACTAAGGCGGAAATCCGCATCGGACACACAACTCACCTTAGAAACATAATAGTCACCATTCGCATACTTATCAAAATGCAAAAATTTTCCATCTGTAATCGGTTTAAAGGTATAGGTCTCCCCTACTTTTTTCGCCCATAAAACAGACGATGCTGTTGAACTGTTATAGACATACAAATTGGCTGAAGTGCCACTCCCGGGATCATTGCCCGAGGCCGTTGCCGCTGCCGGATCATTGCCTGAGGCCGTTGCCACTGCCGGATCATTATCAGATAATGATCTGGTAACGCCGGAAGCATTTTCAGAGTTTTCTACGGATGTAGAAGACGCATCCCCCTGTACAATCGTTCCCAAATACGTATAGCTTGTGATACTACCACTTACTTGTTCTGCATACACCTTATGTCCAATATATTTGTCAGGTGCAAAATCAGCCGGATTGGTAATATTCATACTACCGTCTTCGCCGTCATAATATTGCAGAATGTAGCGGTCAGCTGCATACGCCTCTGTTACTTCCGTGCCATTCTCCACACGCATGACCATCGTGGCCGAAGTCCATTTAGTAAACGTAGGGATTACTCCCTGCATTACTGCATTCGTATCATTTGTAGCCTCCACTGTACTCTTCCGGTCATAACGGGTCTGTCCCTGAGTATCCTCACCATCCTGC
>ULTR01071609.1_pt1 | contig 10967 bp, 10 predicted proteins | sample 1957781 | NCBI WGS metagenome assembly ULTR01 (sample SAMEA4835739, study PRJEB28245) | human gut metagenome | biome: gut microbiome; material: fecal sample | place: Denmark | collected 2008 | reverse complement strand
GGAAACGAGAATGGAAAGTACGAAAATGACACCGATATTCAACAACGCATAATACCATTTCATCTCCCGGAACTGGCTGTTTGTGACAAATTCCAGTGTGGCAAACAGATAGGCTGCGTTTGCCAGCATCAGAATCGGCTGTTTCCATCCCACATAGCGCGGTTTTGGTTTCTGGTCCGGCTTTGCAGCAAACCGGCAGAAACTGACGACTGTCGTCAGTATGATACACGCCAGCAGGCACGGGAACAGAAAGTGAATACTCCACTCCCGGTCTGCCGCCGTCGTATCCAGCAGCGGGCGCGCCAGAAACAGCAGCACCGCCAGCACGCCGAAATACAAAACAAGAAACGCGCACCGGGCGCGCTCCTTTTGATTCTCTTTTAATCTCTGATAAAACTTCTGCATCGAAACTTTATGCTCCTTTTATAAACAAGAATTATAATCCTTCCGTAAACGGCTCGTCCGCCGGATAGCCGCCGCCTAATTTTTGCATACAGCGCTGGATGGAATCTTTTGAATTTCCCCAGTCCTTATCCTTGTTGCGGTAATCGAATTTGTCAGTAAACCATGTTACCTCTTCCTGCAGCCGCTGGTAATTTTCTTTCATGATTTTGAACAGAGTCGGGTAAAATTCCGCTTTCTGTTTATCATTCAGCTTTTTCTCCGCCGTTTCTACCAGATCCGCAAAATGCGGCAGACAGAAGCCTTTTCCCTCGCGGAACAGTCTTGCAAACTCCTCGTCTTTTTTGTAGAGATCAAAGAACGTATCAAGATAGCGGTTATAGTTTGCCTTGAAGTGATCGCAGACGTAGCACGAATGCGTCTTCTCATCAATCCACTGGCCGATCGCAGTCTCACGGCCCTGTTTGTCGAGGGATGTCTTCTGCATCCGCTTGAACACCGAGGATTTTCCCGGTGCAAACAGATCCATCTGTGCGGCAAGCTCCTGGTTCAGTTTTTTCAGATGGGTGGATAAAATCAGACCGCTTCCGAGACGGTTTCCGTAATCGTACATCATTTTATAGTGGTGGCGGCAGAATCCCATCGCGTCTGTTTCCGCACGCACATCATCCTCCATATAGGATGCGCCGGAACCGAGCGCAAACGAAATCGCATGCTGCTCTGCTTCCCGCTCCAGATAGCAGAACGGGCACTCATCTTCCGCCTTGAATGCATCCATCAGCGGAATGGTATGGATCGACTCTTTCATATGCAAAAACCTCCGATTTTATTTGTTGGTGCTTTCTACAGCATACACAAAAACCTCTCATTTGTCAAAAGAACTCTTTTTCCTGTTTTCCTATTATTCTGATGGATAATTTCTATATTTTGCACAATTTACATGTGCATTATAAAAATTTAAAGTTGTTTCTTTTTGGTATTTAATCGTTTAAGATAAATATTATATAAGTCTTTGTATCACTCTGTTCAGAAAGGAGCCATAGCAATGGGAGAACGTCATACGGAGGAGATGCGCCTCCTCGGTCTTACCATCGCTTTTTATCGCAGAGCACGCGGATTAACGCAAAGTGAGCTTGCCGAAGCTGTCCAGATCAGCCGTACACATATGAGCAACATCGAAGCGCCAAACAGTCATACCTCTCTGTCTCTAAACAAGCTGATGGATATTGCGGAAGCACTCGAAATTCCGCTGAAAACATTATTTGATTTCAAACGGTAAGCCAGGAAAGCTTTCCGTTTTTTATAGCAGATTTTTACAGCAACCCCCCGCAGCCGGTGTGCGCCCGGTGCGGGGGGTCTTTTTCTCTCTTATTTTCCCGAAAAATCCGGAGTTCCGTCAAGATTATACGGGGTCACCTGGTATACATAGTAGTTCAGCCAGTTCGTATACAGATTGTTCGCATGTGACCGCCATAAAAGCACTGGTTTTGTATTTGGATCGTCGTTTTTATAATAGTTCTTCGGAATCTCAATCGGGAGTCCTTTGTCTTTATCGCGGTGGTACTCGCCGTCGAGCGTCATACGGTCGTACTCCGGATGACCCATCACAAAAATCTTTCTTCCCTCTTCCGCCATGCCAAGATAGAATCCGGCTTCGTCGGACTCTGCGAGAATCGTGACATCTTTGCAGGCACGGATATCGTCGATCGGTACTTCTGTGTGGCGGGAATGCGGTGCCAAAAACTCGTCATCGAAGCCTCGCACAAGCGGGATCTTGCGGTTGTTGACTTTGTGCCAGAACAGCCCGAATTTCTTCTCCGGAAGCATCCGTTTCTTCAGTCCATAGAAATGATACAGACTCGCCTGGGCTCCCCAGCAGAGGAACATCGTGGAGGTAACGTGTGTGTTCGTCCAGTCCATGATCTTTGTCAGTTCATCCCAGTAGTCAACTTCTTCAAATTCCATCTGCTCGACCGGTGCACCGGTGATGATCATACCGTCGTAATAATTTTTCCGCACATCCTCAAATTTCACATAGAACGTGTTCAGATGGCTGGTCGATGTATTTTTCGCCTCGTGGCTTGCCACCATCAGAAAGGTGACATCAACCTGCAGGGAGGTGTTGGAAAGGGAGCGCAGAAGCTGCAGCTCGGTATCTTCTTTGAGCGGCATCAGATTCAGGATCATAATCTTCAGCGGACGGATGTCCTGATGAACCGCTCTTGTCTCGTCCATGACGAATATATTTTCGCTTTCGAGTATTTCTTTTACAGGTAAATCTGCCTGAACTTTAACCGGCATATTCTTTTTCCTCGTTTCTATTCTTCTTGATCTGCCGCGCTTTTCTCTGCGCAGACAGGCGGTTTGCTTTTTCCGGCAGGAATTTCTGCCGTCTGTTTCCGATTATAGCAGATTCCCGCGCGGGATGCAAACCGCCTTTGCAGATATTTCGTTATTCTTCTGTCATCTTCAGAAATTCCTCTTCGGAGATCACCGGCACACCGAGTTCGCGCGCTTTCCGGTTTTTGGAGGAACTGGATGTCGTGTCGTTGTTGATCAGATAGCTCGTCTTTCCCGTTACACTTCCGGTGGCTTTTCCGCCGAGCTCCTCGATTCTTGCCTTTAATGCATTCCGGTTCGGGAAATGTTCCACACTTCCGGTGATGACGAAGGTAAGACCGGCTAATTTCTGTTCTTCCTGGCTTGCCTGCGGCTTCTCAATCGTCAGATACGACAGAAGGCGCTCAAGGCGTTCCTTGTTTTCCTCATCCGCAAAGTAATCCACGATGCTTTTTGCAATCACTTCTCCGACACCGTCGATCTGCGCGAAATCCTCCGCCGATGCATTCCGGATCCGGTCGAGATCGAAATCGAAGGCTTTGCAGATCATTCTCGCGTTTGCAAGACCGATATTTAAGATGCCAAGTCCGAAAATCAGACGGGGCAGCGTTGTGTTTTTCGCGCGCTCGATGCTGTCGATCAGATTCTGGTATGATTTTTCACCGAAACCGTCCATCTCCACAATCTCGTCGCGGTAGCGGTCGAGACGGAAAATATCGGCAAACTCACGGATGAAGCCGTGGCCCACGAATTTTTCGAGCGTTGCCTCCGACATGCCGTCGATGTTCATCGCGTCGCGGCTTACAAACAGGGTGAATGCCTTCATGAATTTTGCCGGGCACTCCGGATTCGTACAGTAGAGGGTCTCGACATTGTTCATCATCTGAATCCGGGTGGCACCGCCGCAGGCAGGACACGTTTCCGGAATATCGCGCACGCCGCTTCTCGTCAGATTCTCTGCGATCTGTGGAATGATCATGTTTGCTTTGTAGACAAGGATTTTATCACCCACACCGAGATCCAGCGAACGCATGATACTGATGTTGTGGACGCTTGCGCGGGAAACCGAAGTTCCTTCCAGCTCGACCGGCTCAAAAACCGCAACCGGATTGATGAGACCGGTTCTCGACGGGCTCCACTCAATTTCAAGCAGAGTGGTCTCCTTCTGTTCATCCGCCCATTTGAAGGCGAAAGCGTTCCGCGGGAATTTCGCGGTTGTGCCAAGTGATTCTCCGTAGGCGATATCGTCATACAACGCGACAAGGCCATCGGACGGGAAATCGTTTGTCTCGATTTTCGTGGAGAAATATTGCATCGCCTCGTCGAGGTTATCTCTGGTGACAACCTTGTATTCCACCACCTCGAAGCCCTGCTCTTTCAGCCACTCCATCTGACGGATTCTGGAATTTTCGAAATCCTGTTCCGGAGCGCTCACAAGCGCAAATGCCATAAAATGAACGTGGCGTTTTGCCGTAATCTCATTGTTCAGCTGGCGCACAGAACCGCTGCAGAGGTTCCTCGGATTCTTGTATTTCGCATCGACATCCTCGATCTCCTCGTTGATCTTCTCAAAATCGGAATAGCGGATGATCGCCTCGCCGCGCAGAACCAGCTCTCCCTGGTACGGGATTTTTAAGGGAATATTTTCAAACACTTTTGCATTGTTCGTGACAACCTCTCCGATCACGCCGTTTCCACGGGTGACGGCCTTTGCGAGGGTACCGCCGCGGTACGTCAGAACGACGGTCAGACCGTCCATCTTCCAGGATAGCAGCGTTTTGTGATCCCCGATGAAGCTGCGGAGCACTTCCACATCTTTCGTTTTATCAAGGGAAAGCATCGGCGACTCGTGCGCTTCTTTCGGCAGTTCGTCCATCGCCTCGTAGCCGACTTTTGTGGTCGGGCTTCCGGCGAGTGTTACGCCTGTTTTTTCCTCTAATACCTGCAGTTCGTCATACAGCGTGTCGTACTCCAGGTTGCTCATGATCTCCCGGTCTTCCTGGTAATAGGCTTTTGCCGCTTCGTTCAGCTTTTTGACCAGTTCCTTCATCCGTTCTGTCTCGTTCATCGCTTTTCCTCCCCGATCTGCTTTTTCAGTTCTGCTAATTCTTTTTCCGTTAAAGGGCGGTACTCCCCTGTTTTCAGGTCTTTCAAGTGAATATTCATGATCCGCACACGTTTCAGCTTTGTGACACGATATCCTAATGCTTCGCACATCCGCCGGATCTGACGGTTCAGCCCTTGCGTCAGAATAATCGTAAAGCTGCGCTCTCCCGTTTTCTGGATCCGGCACGGGCGCGTCACGGTATCGAGAATCGGCACGCCGGATGCCATTTTTTTCAGAAATTCCGGTGTAATCTCTTTGTTTACCTCGACCTGGTATTCTTTTTCGTGGCGGTTTCTGGCACGCATGATACCGTTTACGATCGCACCGTCGTTCGTCATCAGAAGGAGGCCTTCGGAATCTTTGTCGAGTCTTCCCACCGGGTAAATCCGCACCGGGTAGGACAGATAATCGATGACGTTGTTTTTCTCCCGTTTTTCCGCAGTACAGACGATGCCGCGCGGTTTGTTGAAGGCGAGATAGACTTTTTTCTCCTCCGGGACAACGGTTTTGCCTTTCACGACAACAACGTCGCCAGACTCCACCTGCATGCCGGTTTCCGCGCGTTTTCCGTTTACAGTAATCTCGCCTGCTTCTGTCAGACGGTCCGCCTCCCGCCGCGAGCAGACGCCCGCATCACTTAAGTATTTGTTTAAGCGCATGGTTTTATCCTTCCAAAAAAGCAGTTTCATAAAAACCAGAAACTGCTTTTTTTGTTTTGTATTATTCTATTGTTCCTACTGAATGCTCTCTACATATGCTCTCAGGGAAGCATCTGCATCGAGTGCATTCTGATAATCGTTCTGAACCTGTTCGATCAAATTTTTGACTTCTTCGTTTTCGAGCGCCGCTTTCATAGCCTCGGTTACGGCCGCATCGTTGTCGGTATCATCCATGATTTTCAGGCTGCCGTCTTCTGTCGTGTAGAGATAATACTCCGAAAGCATCGGCAGGGTCTGGTTGATTCCCAGATATTTGCATCTGCTGCTGACAAACGCGATGTACGTTCCGTCATTTGGACCGCTGATCGTGTAGGCCTTTACATCTCCGTATGACTCCACGTCGCTTTCTGCCTCAATCTGCGCCTGCTCCTCCGCGGTCAGATTATCTGTTACTGCAAAAAGACCGTTGATATTCCTTGCACCGAGCGCGGTGTAATACTGCTCCAGCACGGTGCTTACTTCCGGGACATTGTCCGCGGCAAAGGAGACAGCCGTATTATCGGTATTCTCTGTATTACTGGTATCGTCTGCCGCTTCCGGCTCACTTGTCGGCTCAGCCTCTGCATCCGGCGCGCTGGCGGTATCGGTACTGGAAGCATCTGCACTGGAATCATTCGCGGAATCCGAAACGTCCGATGAAATGCCTGTGCTGTCCTCAGAATCTGCTTTGCTGTCTGCTTTTACCTGTGTCTTTTTATCCGGCACATTGTTTCCGGTGCTGCTGCTTGTTACGGTTCCGCCGCTCGATTTTCCATCGTTTTTTGGTGACACCAGATGAACGATGAGAAGAACCGCTGCCACAATCAGGAGAATTGCTCCGATCAGAAGCATGTAGCGCAGATTATCGGAAATCCATTCCCGGATTTTATCTTTTGTTGTCATTGGTTTTGCCATATTTTTCCTCCTTCATCAAAACTGATCCGCCGGATCAGTTATTGATATGCTCAGTAAGCAAAAAAACCTCTACTTCACACCGAAGCAGGGGCTTTCCTTATCCTGCGCCGGTCCTGCCCGCCGCAGCATGCCATGTAGCAAAAACGCGTCTGGAGGGATTCGAACCCCCGACACACGGTACCGGAAACCGTTGCTCTATCCCCTGAGCTACAGACGCTGATGTGATCTGTTTTCTCAACCACACTATGATAGTTTACCACAGACTCCTGCAATTGTAAAGTATTTTTCCCACCCAGCCGCCCATTTTTTTCTTAAATTATTCGCAGACTATTCTGCCACACAGCTTACGTTTCTTCCTCACACAGCGTCAGTTCCCCGCTTTCCCGGTGGTAATAATAAACGTGATCCGACAGAATCTCCTGCGGCTTGACCGTCTTTTCATTCACGTCCCGTACCATGTCGGAAAGACACTCCTCCGGGAACACATCATAATCCGGAATCACCATGCACTCGTGGATACTGCTCGGAATCACATAAAGACTTGCCTCAAAGCGCTGCGAAAGACTCTCCAGCACGCCGGGATAGCACATGCAGATTGCACCCAGCTTTCCTCTGCGGTTGCTGACCAGGTAAAACTGTTCCGCCAGCGGACCAAGCTCGAACCGGGGAAACGTTACTCCGTACTCCTCTTTCAAATACACCATAAGGCTGTCTGTGCGCACCGGCAGATCCCGCAGGGTGTTCTCCCAGGCACGGGCATCCAGCTCCTCCGCCGAAATTCCCCACAGCTCCCGGTGCGTCTCGTGGATCAGAATTGTCGCATCCGGCACGCGGTTTCCCCGCATCTGGTAATAGTACACGACCGCGAGATCGAGAAATTTTCTGTGCGGAACTTCGGAGAGCAGCGTACGGTTTTTCTCCGCATGAATGAGCTCGCAGTAGATCTGCGGCGCAGCATTTTTCCAGTTGGTAAAAAAGGCAGCTTTCTCCGGTCTTCTCGCCTCCGCTTCCACCTTCCGGTACTGCTCCAGTACCTTTTCTGCAATCCGAGAAAGCGGCACGCCCTGCAGACAGCATTCATACAGAAGCTCCACGTAGATCGTCGGTGCAATCCAGTCCTTCTTTCTGCTGATGACAAACGCCTCTTTTTCGATACCGTTCAGCTTCTGCACCGATTCTACCTTCACCTCAAAATCATCGCCGGCTTTTCTTCTCAGCAGCGCGGCAAGCTGCTCTTTGAACATCTGATAGTCCATTTTTTCCCACCTTTCCTGTTTGATTGCCTTTTGTATTTTTGCTTTACGGAACAAAAAAGCTCCGGAAAACACAACTTAAAAACCTCTGTACAGATCTGTATATGCCAGAGATTCGTTGGTTCGCGGAACTTCGAACGATGAGAAAAACGGGCCCGGGCTGCTTCCGACAGCCTTTATCAGCCATTTTTCAGACGAATATTCTATTTATTTAGAAAACCGTGTCCGCCACAAAGAAAGTTGTGACGGACAACGGCGGGAACAGTCTTACTTATACTCGGGACAGATATTCACCTGTTCTGGTATCAATTTTGATTTTGTCTCCCTGGTTTACGAACAGCGGAACGCTTACGGTAGCACCAGTCTCAACGGTAGCCGGTTTGGAAGCACCCTGTGCGGTATCTCCCTTGAAGCCTGGCTCAGTCTCGGTGATCTCAAGCTCTACAAACAGAGGCGGTTCGATTGCGAATACATTTCCGTTGTAGGAACATACTTTAACCATTTCGTTTTCTTTTACAAATTTCAGAGCATCTCCGATGGTCTCTTCGTTCAGAGCGATCTGCTCATAGTTTTCTACGTTCATGAAGTAGAATAAATCACCATCGCTGTACAGATACTGCATGTCTACACGCTCGATACGAGCCTGCGGGAATTTCTCAGTCGGACGGAAGGTACGCTCTACCACACCACCGTTGATGACATTTTTTAATTTTGTTCTTACGAATGCAGCTCCTTTACCAGGTTTTACATGCTGAAATTCAAGAATCTGAACGACCTGACCATCGATCTCGAGGGTAACGCCGTTTCTAAAATCTCCTGCTGAAATCATTCTGATTTTTCCTCCTTAACATAGTACGATGCGCCAAATGCGCACCATAGGCTTATCTTATAATATAATATTTTTCCCGATTTTTCAACTGTTTTTTTTCGTAATCCTGCCGCGGGCCAGATCACGCTCATAAAAGAACAGTACAATGTGCTCCAGATACCGTTTCAGAACGATCTGAATTTCCTCTTTCGGATTGATCGGCTCGGTCAGAATATTGTAAAGTCCGGTCCGTTTTGCACCGTACACATCGGTGAAAAGCTGATCCCCGACAAAGACCGCCTGCTCCTCTTTGATCCCCATTCTCCGGCATGCCTCCTGGTAGTTTTTCACCGATGGCTTGTGCGCATTTTCGATATAGATAGAACCGACCGCATCGGCAAACGGAGCCACACGCGGTTTCTGATTGTTGGAAAGCAGACAGGTGGAAAAACCAGTCTCCCGAAGAGACGCAAAGAACGCAGCCGCCTCCTTCGTCGCCGGCGCACCGTGCGGAACAAGCGTATTATCGATATCAAAAATCACGCCCCGGTATCCTTTCCGGTACAGATCCGCGTAATCGATCGTATAGGCACTTTTTTCTCTCCGGTCCGGGTAAAACATCCGCATCAGTATAGTTCCCCGGTTCTTCTGGTTTTTTCCACTCATCTTCTTTCTCCAATCCTCTTTTCGTTTATACAATAACTCTATTCTTCTTTCAGAAACTCCTGCAGAGCCTCAAAATTTGCTTTCATCTGGTCATAGCCGTGCTGGTAAAATTCCCGCAGCTTCTCCTCGTCCTTTTCGAGACGCGATACCGCCGGTATCTCCGGGCGGATCACAAAGACGGAGCCTTCTTCTTCCCATTTTTCGATGCATTCGAGCACCTGGTTATAATGTTTCGCGCGGTTTACAAGCGCACGCACGAGATTCGGGTATTTGCGGAATGCCGCCACATACAGCTCCCAGCCTCTCGTTCCCTCTTTTTTGCGGTAACCGAAATTCCGTGTCAGAATAATGACATTTTTTCGGTGTCCCGTCTTTAAGGAACGGATAATCGGGATCGAATCGGCAACACCGCCGTCGACGTACTCGTTTCCGTCGATCTCCACCATCGGGCAGGCGATCGGCATGCTCGATGATGCACGGCCAATTGCAAGCAGACGTTCTTTATTTTCGCGGTCATCCAGATATTCCGCGCGTCCCGTCTCACAGTTTGTCACAACCAGCTCACACGTCTGCGGCGATGCAAAATACGTATCAAAATCAAATGGAAAAATCTCATACGGATACCGTTCGAACACCATATCCATGTCGAGCAGTGCTTTTTTCTCAACGATTGTCTTGATATTCTTATTGACGTAGCGGTTTTTCTCATCCGTGACAATCATACAGTCCCTCGTTCTGCCAATCTGGCGCGATACATAGTCCAGCGCATTGCAGGCTCCGGCGGAAACGCCAATCACATGAGGGATATAATACTCCTGCTCCATCAGAAAGTCCAGCGCTCCTGCTGTAAAGACGCCGCGATTGGCCCCTCCTTCCAGTATGACTGCTCCGGATTTTGTTATGCTGTAATTTTTTGTCTCATTCATTCTCCTGCACTCTCCTATTTTTCACAATGACACATTACTTCCTGCACAGAGCAATGCCGGAGCAGATCGGAAAATCCCGACACGCTCCGGCCCTTCTGCCTGTTTTATCTGTTTTCCAGCGGAACATAGTCCACTTCATCTTTGACACTCTTGTACGCCGGGCGGATGATCTTGTCGGTGTTGATCAGTTCCTCCATCCGGTGTGCACTCCAGCCGACGATACGCGCGCAGGCGAACATCGGGGTGTAGAGCTCCAGCGGAAGATCCAGCATGCTGTAAACGAAGCCGCTGTAGAAGTCGACGTTTGCGGATACACCTTTGTAAATATGGCGCTCCTCGCCGATGATCTTCGGAGCCAGTTCCTCGACCATAGCGTACAGCCGGTAATCTTTCTCTCTGTGTTTTTCTTTTGCCAGCTGCTCAACGAAGCTCTTAAAGATGCGCGCACGCGGGTCGGAAATGGAGTAAACCGCATGGCCCATACCGTAAATCAGACCTTTCTGGTCGAACGCCTCTTTGTGCAGCAGCTTTCTTAAGTAATTCGATACTTCTTCCTCATCCGTCCAGTCTTTGACGTGTGACTTCATATCGTCGAACATCCGCACAACCTTGATGTTTGCACCGCCGTGCTTCGGTCCCTTTAAGGAGCCGAGCGCCGCTGCAATTGCGGAGTACGTATCGGTTCCGGAAGAAGAAACAACATGTGTTGTAAAGGTCGAGTTGTTACCGCCGCCGTGCTCCATGTGGAGAACGAGGGCAAGATCGAGGATCTTCGCCTCCAGCGGGGTGTATTTCTGATCCGGACGGAGCATCAGCAGAATGTTTTCTGCGGTGGAAAGCTTCTTCGACGGA
>ULTR01053242.1_pt1 | contig 11033 bp, 10 predicted proteins | sample 1957781 | NCBI WGS metagenome assembly ULTR01 (sample SAMEA4835739, study PRJEB28245) | human gut metagenome | biome: gut microbiome; material: fecal sample | place: Denmark | collected 2008 | reverse complement strand
TACTTCCTCACATTTTATTCAGGTCAATCTTTTCGAATGATTCCTTAAATGTTTTAGCGTCACCCGAATAATGAAGAGTTTTTTCTTCATCTTCTCGTTTCACAATAAAAGTAACATCAACTTTCGCATCTTCTTTTTCACGACCTTTAAGTTTATCTTTGATATAGTCCGAAACAAGATTTATTGCAATGGGCAATAAGATGTTTCCAGCAACCCAAATAACAGGCATCCAAATATCAAAAGAATATAAAGATCGTATTTGAATATCTGAATCCGCAAGTAAATCAATACTGTTTTTGGGATTGTTTTGACGACAGAATTTCACAAAACTGATTGACTCTTGCGCAAAATAATACTCGTTTTCTTTATATTCTGAAGGCACAACCAGAAAATCTGTAGTTTCAAATTTATTTCGAGTATCTTCTGAAATGGAATTTGTATTAAAGTATGCATTAAAATCAGTTGTTGAACTAAAAACTTTAACATTGTTGTTCATATTTTTTTCTTTCACATTACAAGTTCTGCATTGCAGCAAGTAGTACTGCATCATTTTTTGTAATTCCCTAAAAACAATCCCTCCTAATATTTTAAAGAACTTGTCAATCAAGGCTTCAAATAATGCGGCAGCTATTACAGTGTTATGGATTTTCTTGAAAGCAGCATAAAGTTTCAAGTAAGTTTCGGAAATATCATCGCCAAGACTAAGAATACAGTTGGTCAGATTTTAAGGAACTGCTGAATATATCGGCAGTAACTGTCGCGCATAATCATTTTGAAAGTTGTATATAGTGTGAAAATGCACCTTAGAATACGAAACATCTCGATTAGATAAGAAGCTTTTTTACTTTAAACTTCATTGCGCTTCACGATAATAATCACTCACCCTGTTGCTATATTTGCCCCTTGTGCAAATAGAATTATCACGCATTCCTTCTTAGAAATAATTCATGCGTCTAAAAGAATTTCTAATAACATAATCCACCAGACCGATAAAAACAGGTTGATATTCAATCGTTAACTACTCCAAGGACTCTACCACAACAGTAAACACTGTCTGACGAAAGCAACTGGATCGGCTTATAGGCTTTATTATGCGAGATGAGGCATTTTTTGCCCAACTCTTTGATGAAGGCATCACCGTTCACAACAAAGATGCCGATGTCGCCTTCCTCAACCATGTCTTGCTTGGCAACGAAGACACGATCACCGCTATGGAAGGTCGGCTCCATACTGTCACCCGAAATCGGAATCACGTAGTCGGCTTCTTCTGCCTCCGGTGTTTCCTTCACCCAAATCTCTTCAGGCACTTCTGTTTCGAGAAAGTTACCGGTGCCTGCGGATGCCGGGAAATCATAATAGTCGATTCTCAGCTTGCGCATTCTCGGCTTTTTCGGTTGGCTGACAAGCGCACGCTCATATTCAGCCGAGAGGACAGAGTTGACTGCCTTCTTTCCGTATTCATCTATATATCTGTATTGCCGGATCAGTGTCCATTCCTGAAGTGTAGGTGTATCCGTTACAGACTTGATTCCGAGAAGCTGATCAGAAGATACACCAAGAGCTTCGCAAATCTTCAGGAGGGTTACGCAGTCCGGTTTTGCCCTTCCGCTTTCCCATGTTGATACCGCTGAAGGTGATTTTGCACCGATATATGCCGCAAGCTCTTCTTGTTTCATGTTTTTAGCCAGTCTTGCTTCCTTGATTCGCAAACCAATAGACTTCATCATACACCCCTCCAATCTATTATGGTACCATTATACCACAAGCAAAATCAAATGTCAAGAGAAAGCTTTAATTAAATTCAAGAAAACCTATTGACAAATGAACATTGTTAATGTATAATATACTTACTTCACCGTGATTCAAGCGCAAGGCAAACAGAACGGGAAAGAAACATGATGTCTGATCGACTAAGGAGGTACCTATGCAAACGCCCCCATATCGCAAGGTGTATATTGATGTGTATACACTGATGCGAAAAGACGGAACGGTTCTCCCAGGGTTCTTTATCTGGGAGGACGGAGAAAAGCACACGATCGACCGTGTGCTTCACATCACTCCTGCAGCCTCGCTGAAAGTCGGTGGCAGAGGCATCAGATATACCGCGCAGATCAGTGGTCGGGAAAGATATCTTTTCCGCGAAGACGATCGCTGGTTTGTCGAAGCACCAATTATGTAACAACTGATAGAAAAAAGGAATTTCGCTCATGAGAAGAATACTGACACCTTCCGCCTTAAGGAGAATAGATTATCGTGAAAGAAGTAAAAAGCACCGGTGCATGGGTACCGCGGCAAATGTTCTGCCCGAACTGCGGTACGCTCAATACAGCATACGAACAGGATAACCTCACAAAATTCGAGTGCCACCATTGTACAACGGTATTTGTGCGAAGCTACAAAAACCGCCGTCAGGATCTGTTGCTGATAACAATCCCCAAAGGACAAGTCCGTTTGAATTGATCTGATACAATACAATTGAATACTGCGAACGACACAGCGTGCCTGGCTGAAACAGTGCTAAGTTAAGTCGCGTCTGTAGGTCTCGCGTGGAAATTGGTGTGCAAAGCCAGTTGGCAGAAGCCAAGCATGTTGAAGCCACCGATAGATAGAACATCCCATGGGATAACTGTGGGATCAGTCTGTCTGTCGGTGGCTTTTTTGCTTGTCAACAGATACATACCACTCCCGAACGCTCCCGACAGAGAAATCTGAAAGGAGCGCTTTTTATGTTGTCCGTGTGGCAGACCTACATAGCACGATATCCGTAATCTCCGGATTTTTGATTTCAACCACAAATTCAAAAATCAAAAGGAGATTACAAAATGAGTTTCAACTACAGAAAAGAAGAATATGCACTGAACAAACGCCTGGAAAAGCAAAGAAGATTTTTTAAAGAAAACGGAATGAGCGACGAGCAGATTGCCGCTGTCGAAGAACTGGAATGGGATGAATTCCGCTACAGACGAAATCAAGAAAGCGTAGCCATAACCGTTACGCTGATGACCACCCATGAGGATGGATCAGAATGTGAAACCGATCCGACTGTCATGAGTTATACGGACGAGCATTTCACCGATCCTTTCAAATTTGGTTTTGATGACGAACGGCTCAGACGGATTGTTGCAAGTGCCGATGAAACAGATTTATTAATTCTACGGATGTTGTCTGACGGCTATCGACAAAGTCAAATTGCAAAAGAACTGAAAATCAGTGAAAAAGCAGTCAGTAAGAGAGTCGCACGGTTCCGAAAAAAATAATTTTTAACTTTTTTCCGAAAGTGGTTCAGAAAACGCCGATTTTTTTGCCAGTAGAAGTGAGGGGACAAAAAACAGTCCTTTCGTGGTCCTTGACAATTGAATAGATGGAATGCCGAGGGAACTCCCGATCCTGCCCGAAAGGGCAAGCCGGCAGGCACGGCCGCCATGACCTCCCTTTTCTCTGTTGATAAAGAGCAGAGAGAAAGTCGAGCGAGCGATCAACCGTGTGCTGTCCCGTGCAGTATTCAGCATTGCACGGCAGGGCGATGACAGGGATTTGGGTGAACAATGATACTCCTGCGTTCGGCGCAGCTCGCAATTGTGTAGGCGAGATATAGGGTTTCCGACTGGAATTTATGTCGGTTAACTTATATGTGATCCCGGTTTCTGTGTAAATCGCCACAGAAAAATCATGCTGCCGGGTACTCTGCATTCCCCCTATGAATTGACACTCCTTTGGGACGTGTTAATTCCCCTGCCGGGGGCTGAAACAAATACGGTGGGACTACTGACAAATTCACATTTGACAGCAGAACTACTGTGCAGGAGGGCAAGTCCCTCCTGCATACCATTCTGCTGTCAAAAAAACAAACCCGACTCACACAAGAGGTAAAAATGAATATCGAACTGATCATTGATCCGGAGTTTGTGGCGTGTATTCCTCCTCTGTCTCAGGATGAGTTCGAACAGCTTGAGGAAAACATCCTATCCTCCGGCAAAATCTACAACCCGATTCTCGTCTGGAATCAAACCATTGTGGACGGACATAACCGGTATCGGATTTTGAAACGCCACCCCGAGATTGAAGCAAAAATCGAAAGCATAGCATTTGACAGTCGCTATGATGCGATTGCATTTATCTGTGAAAATCAGGTTTCACGACGGGAAATGAATGAGGTGCAAAGAGCCTATACCATCGGAAAAAGATATGACGCAGATATGCAGTCTCATAAAGAGGTAGCGAGTCGTCAAACACGAATTGACGGAAAGTTTCACCGTTGTGTTCAAAATGAACACAACGGTGAAAGAACTTGCGAGCAAATCGCAAAAAAGTTCAGCATATCCCCATCAAAAGTTCGGAGAAATATGGAATTTGCCCGTGGTGTCGATGCGGCGGAAAATGCCTTTCCCGGTATTCGGGAAAAGATTCTGAGCAAGCATATCACACCACCCATGCAGGAGGTAGCACAGATTGCCCGCCTACCGACGCAAGAACGATACCGAGCATCCAAACGGCTTCTTGTCCTGACGAATGCAAGAGGAAAAAGCAAGGCAAGAAAATCCGTTTTATCACAATTTGAAATCGAAATAGCCGATCCGCAAATCACGGTCGAAAAGTATTCTACTCCGACAGTCGATGAAAACAGCATTCTTGAAACGATGCAGGGTGAAGCCGAAAACTTCATAGACACCGTGGACAACCTTTTTGTTCATTTCCCGAAACTCCTTGAAGACGAGGAGTTCCAGAGAAGGACAAAAGCAATTCTGAAACAAGTGAAAGATTATATTATTGAAAAAACAGGAGAGTAAAAATGGAAAGACAAGTAATATCCAAAACCGATTACCGCATGATGTCCATCAACACCAAAGACATCAACATCCCGAACAGCCCCCAGGGGTATCAGAGAAGCAGAAAAGAAAAAAATCGGATTGCGGAGATCGTAGCCAATTTCGATGAACGCATCGCAAACGAGCCGAAGCTGAGCTATCGTGACGGACACTACAACTGCTTTGACGGTCAACACACCATTGCGGCAAGAAAAGCTATCAACAAAGGAAAGGACTTGATGATACGCTGTAAAGTGTATTATGAGCAGACGCTCGAAGACGAGGCTTTTCTGTTCGCCAATCAGACAGGCATTGCTTCCAAGCCATCCCCTGCGGTTACGCTCAATGCCTATGTCATGTCAAGGAATAAGCGTGCGGTCGCATTCAAACGTGCGGCACAGAAAGGCGGAGTCATTATCGAGAAGTGTACTAAGTTCGGCGACTATCGTCTCGGTTGCATCAATACTGCACTGAAGATTTTTGACAGGATTGGCTCGGCATCGTTTACGGACGGTTTGAAGATCATTCTCGAAGCATGGGATGGCGTGTCCATCTCGCTCCGTGCGGACATGCTTGAGGGGGTACTCGGGTTCATCGATCTCTACAGAGACAAATATGTTCGTTCTCTTCTCGTTGAACAGCTGAAAAAGCATACTCCGCAGGAGATTTTGAACAGCGGAAAACTTGACCTCACACTTACAGGTCGCAAGCGTTTCATCCATCAGATCTACGAAATCTATAACGAAGGCATCGAATGCAAGGAAAACCGTCTGCCAATCCTGTTTTGACAAATCGCCTGAGAAAAGGAGCAAACAATGTTTGAGATCACATATAACGACAGAGATGTACTGAACAGATACATCGATGAACATAAAGCCTATCCGGGGGCGAGATACGATTTTACCTTTGAAAACCGTTTTTTGGTTTATCATTGCGAAATAACGAAGGAACTGCACTATATCGTACTTGACATGGAAACCGGATATGGTTCGGAACTGTGCAGAAGAAAAAAAGGCTGTCCGATCCGGGAAGAATCTTTCAAGGCATTGATTCCGCACATTTTTCAATCCATCAAATACACCGGAAGCAAAAGGCACATGGATCCGATGGATGCAGATCCGATTGCGGTAATCGATTCGGTTTTTCGGGTGGTTTTACCGAACTACGGATATGCGATTCGGGAAGAACAGATCCGATTGGCAAAACAGATGTACAGAGGATTGACGCACGACCTTGTCTCTATCAATGAGGCGGAGGTCGGAACGGGAAAAACGCTGGCTTTCCTCGTTGCGGCATTGGTTGCACGAAAACTGAATTCGGACGGTCCATCCAAGCCGGTAACGGTCACAACATCCAATATCGAATTGCAGACTGCACTTGTCGAAAGAGAGATTCCGAAGTTGTCGAAGTGTCTGATGGACTATCGGATCATCGATAAACCGCTGAATGCAATTCTCCGCAAGGGGAAAGAACATTATTTCTGCAAACAGAGATTTGAAGATTTCATGACATCCATCAAGCGTACACCCGAAAAATACGGCAAACTGATCGATGCCTTTGAAAGATCGAACTTTGAAAGACAGGCATTCGACCTTGACCGTATCAAAATGCGTCCTTCGCTAAAGGAACGGATTTGTGTCAAAATCCCCTGCAAAGGCTGCAAATATGCAAAAGAATGCAGGTATCTGTGGTATGTCAGTATGGCAAAGGAAGCCGAGGGCATTGACTTTCAGGTCACGAACCACAATCTGTACTTGACCTCTCAAAGACTGCGCTCCGAAATGGAAATGCCCGGCGGTATGCTTCTTTCCTCCGATTATGTCATTGTGGATGAAGCACACAAACTCAAGGAAGCCGCTATCGAAGTATTCGGAAATCGGCTTTGCGAAAAAGATGTTCCGGCATTTGTAAAATCCATTTCGGTTCACTGCAAAACAAGTGGCTCTCACGCATTCTATCATGAAATGCTAAATCGGCTATTAACGCTCAATGCCGAGCTGTTTGCCGGCTTACGAAACGAATATTGCAGAGATGACCACGATGACGATCAAAGCACCCTGATGATCATCAGTCAAGAGTGCGGAACTGTGATTGAAAGTATGAGACAACTTGTCGTTGCCATTGAAGCCAAATGTAAGCTGGACAACCCCGGGAGACTGCTGAAAGGGTGTCTCAAGGCATTCAGACGTACCAACAATCTCAATGTCTGGACCGAAGCAGACGAAAACGGCGTGTTGTCTCTTTGCTGCTCCCCGAAGAATATCGGTGCAGTGCTTCACGACCGGGTCTGGAATAAGGATTGCAGTCATGTTCTGACTTCCGGCACTATGAGTGACGGTACGGACTTCTCCTTCTTCATGAAAGAAAACGGAATCGACAGACTCACGAGCCGATTGGTTTCCGCCTCTTCCGCACAGTCGCCGTTCGATTATGCCAACCATACACGGCTTTATATTCCCCAAGGTATGCCTTATCCCGATATGGACAATCCGGAATATATCCATGCGATTGCAGAGCAGGTTGTAAAACTTGTGTATGCGACCAACGGACACACAGCGGTTCTCTTTACCTCGTATAAAGTTCTGAATGCCGTATACGAGCAGACAAAGGACAGGCTTTCGGCATTCGATCTCTTCTGCATGACAAGAAGTAACCGAACTGCTATTCAGGACTTCAAGAAAAGCCGGAACGGAGTTCTCTTTGCTTCCGGTTCCATGTGGGAAGGCGTTGACTGCATTGGAGACACACTCTCATCCGTCATCATTGTCAAACTCCCATTTCCGAGAAGAAGTGCAGTCATGGAACAGAAGAAGGCTGAAAGTGAAAATGTACGAGACTTTATTCGCAGATATGCCGTGCCGGAAATGCTGATTAAACTCCGCCAAGGTGTGGGGCGTTTGATCCGTTCCGAGGACGATACGGGACTCGTATCCGTTCTCGACAGCCGTGCCGCCACGGGCGAACACGGTACTCGGGTTGCGAAAGTTTTGCAGAAATACCCGAGCGTATCATCGATTGACGAAATCAAGGCATTTATGCGGGCTGTGAAGCCAAAGGAATACTTCTCGGAGGTTTGACATGATCGCAGAAAAAACGAAGCAAAACGCAAACTACTTTCGGATCGTGACGATCCTCCGCTCTCTGCTGAACTCGGGCGAGATCAGCAAAAACGAATATACTCGTGCAAAGGCATATTATAAAAAGCTGACCGGTGCAGACATGGTCATTGCCGGGTAAAACTCCGGTGAAAGCAAAGAAAACAAAAGCGTCCGAAGGATGCATAACGTGACCGATGAAAAGGGGGTGTTAAAAAACTCGCTGTTTTTAACACCCCTCTGCGGTTATATGAAATTACCAAATCAAAACAATTCCACACGGTCAAGAAGAAAATCGATCAGGTTACAGTGGAAGATTCCGTTATCGTCATAATAATTGTGCGGCACGTCCATGCGAACGACGATCTTTTTGAAGAAATCCTTGGTAAGCATCAGCGATGACAGTTCAGAGAATTCCTTTTGATCGGTATCCATGCGGAAAGCGGACTGAATATATATTTTCTTGTCCGCATCGTTAACTACGAAGTCGATCTCCTTCTGAACCTTACTGCCGCTCGTGCGATCGCAAACCATACCGACATCAACAGAGTACCCTCGCCGGAGAAGTTCGCTATAGATCATGTTTTCCATAATGTGACCGGGGTCGTATTGGCGGTAATTCAAGCGTGCATTCCGAAGACCGATATCCGTATAGTAGTACTTATTCGGATACTTGAAATAGGTCTTTCCCTTGACATCATACCGTTTTGCCATTGAGACAAGGAAAGAGTCAATAATGTACTGCACATAATTTGAAACCATCAAGGCGTTGATCTTCTCATTTTTCATGGAAGAAATAGCATTTGCGATATTGTTCGGGTTAGTCAGCGAGCTGATCTGCGAAGCAAGAAAGTCCAGAATATCGTTCAAAACATCTTCGCGCTCAATGCCGTTCCGCTCCACGATATCCCTGACATACAACTCGCTGTAAAGGGACATCAGGTAATCCTTTTTGTCCTTTTCGTCCTCCAAAGCCAACAGTCTCGGCATACCGCCGTAAAGCATATAGGTATCCAGTGCTTTTCGTTCATCCCCGCCCACAGCGGAATAAAATTCCGCAAACGACAGCGGGAACACATGAATCTGTGTAGCGCGGCCGCGAAATTCCGTGGCGATATCTTTTGACAGTCCTTTGGAATTACTGCCGGTGACATAAACATCTAGATTTTTATACGCTTTGAGTTCGTTCAGCATCTCATAGATTGTAACTTCAATGTCGCCGTTTTCCCGGTCTACCACTTTTGCGGTTAGCTGCACCTCGTCGATGAACAGATAGAACTTTTCGTCGTTTCTCTCTTTGATGGTATTTTCCACATATTCGCACAGCACAATGGGGTTTCTGTATTTGTAATAACGACGCTGATCCAATTCAATTTTTAGAATATGGTCTTCGCTGACTCCCTGAGAGAGAAGATACTCATAAAACAGATCAAAAAGCAATACGGACTTTCCGCATCTGCGTATGCCCGTGATAACTTTTATCTCACCATTCCACATATTGCGGATCAGACGATTCAAATAAGGTTCTCGTTTAATCATTAATTTTACCTCGCATTTGGGACAAAACTGTCCTAACTTCTATGCTTAGTATACCACGTCCCTTGAAAAATATCAAGAGGTCAGCAAAAAAATACCGAAAAGTTTGGGCAAAAACAGATCAAGCACGATGCGAAACTGAAAGGCACATGTGGAGTAACGCACTCGTATCACTAATCAGCAGAGATAAAAAGCCGGGTTAACGAGGACAAAAATCAAAAATCACCAAAAACACCCCTGTTAAATGCCAATTAACGATTTCAATTAAGTTTTCTGAAAGTTATCAATTGATTCGGCTTTCGGTCTGGACTTTGCGGAATCTTTGCGTATAATGTTTGCTTGAGAAAAGCGACGGAAAGGAGATGAGCTGAATGGCAAGAGTCACACGAATCGATCCTACGACAAGAAGCGAGATCGAAAAGAAAAAAGTCTGTGCATACTGTCGAGTGTCCCGTAGTACGGCTGATCAGCTCAACTCTTACGCAAGGCAGATCATGGTATATACCGACCTCATCAAACGGAATCCCGGTTGGCAACTGGTTGAGATTTTCGCTGACGAAGGCATCACGGGTACTTCCGCAGCCAAGCGTCCTGAGTTTCAACGAATGACGAAAACGCTAAAAACAGACTTGAATCCATCAATGCAAAGGTTGAAGAACTCAAAGACGGAATTACCGAGTATGATGATACGATCGTCAGACAGATGATTGAATGCATCAAGGTCTATGATGACAACAAAATCGAAGTCATCTTCGGTGGTGGGACAAGCATCATCGAAGAACTCAAATAAAGTAATCAGCAAAAAGCAAATTTACGCCGGCAGAGATGCCGGCGTTCTTTTTATTCAGGAGAAAATAAGGCATGAATACAGCAACTGATACGGCGAAAGGCTTTGGAGAATCAACAGTCGGGCAGTGTTTTCACTCCGACGATTTTTTCAGAAAAGCACTTGCAAAGAAAGAAGAAGCCAATCAAACAACAAATCAAAATAAGGAGAACAAAATGAAAACCTACAAAACCTGTGAAAGCGTCCGCGTCGGTCATCCCGACAAACTCTGCGATTTTATCGCAGACTTCATCCTCGACAGTTGTCTTGAAGTCGATCCCGACTCCCGCGTGGCGTGTGAGGTCATGGCAACCGGCGGAAAGATCATCGTTGCCGGTGAAATCACCTGTGCACTTCGTCCGTATATCGAGAGCGATGTGAAGAAAGCACTTCAGATCTGCGGTTACAGCCCGGATGATTTCCGCGTGTTCGTCAACTGCCATCGTCAGAGCAAAGACATTGCAAGTGGGGTTTCGAATTCGCTTGAAGAACGAAAAGGGTGCGAGGACAGATATTCCTCACTTGGGGCAGGCGATCAGGGAACGGTATACGGCTACGCCACAAACGAAACTGAGGAAATGCTTCCTCTTCCGCTTGTGCTTGCACACAACATTTGCCGGGAAATCGATATTCAAAAGCGTGAGCATCGCCTTCGTGGTGTAATGCCCGATGGCAAAGCACAAGTCACAGTGGAATACGAAAACGGCAAAGCCAAGCGGATCAAAACGGTGGTCGTATCGGTTCAGCACTCGTGGAAGAAGCCGATCAAAG
>ULTR01034052.1_pt1 | contig 11077 bp, 9 predicted proteins | sample 1957781 | NCBI WGS metagenome assembly ULTR01 (sample SAMEA4835739, study PRJEB28245) | human gut metagenome | biome: gut microbiome; material: fecal sample | place: Denmark | collected 2008 | reverse complement strand
CCACCTCGATAATTTCCAGCTTTGCATAGCGGCTGAGGCGCTTCGAATACTCGGCGATCGCATCCCGCAGATATTTCTCTTTGATTTTTCCTACTGTTAATATCGTAATTTTCATTCTGTAATCTTAAAACCCTTTCGGATATCTGTCAAAAACACCAAAAGCCATATAGATCACTTCTTGTCCGCGTCTATATGGCTTTTAGTTTAGAAAAGCAATGCCTTATGCATTTTTGCTTTTGATATACTCATCAATTCCTTTAGCTCCGGCTTTTCCGGCACCCATAGCAAGGATAACGGTTGCTGCACCTGTTACAGCGTCACCGCCGGCGTAAACGCCTTCTTTGCTGGTCTTTCCGGTTTCTTCCTCAGCTACGATACATTTTCTTCTGTTGACATCCAGACCGTAGGTGGTGGAAGAAATCAGCGGGTTCGGGGAAGTACCAAGAGACATGATAACTTCGTCTACTTCAATTTCGAACTCAGATCCTGGAATCTCAACCGGTCTTCTTCTTCCGGAAGCGTCCGGCTCGCCAAGTTCCATACGGATGCAGCGGATACCGGTTACCCAGTCTTTGTCGTCGGTCAGAATTTCTACCGGGTTGGTCAGAAGGTCGAAGATGATACCTTCCTCTTTTGCATGATGAACTTCCTCTGCACGGGCCGGAAGCTCTGCCTCAGAACGACGGTAAATAACGTGTACCTCTGCGCCGAGACGAAGTGCGGTTCTTGCAGCGTCCATAGCTACGTTGCCGCCGCCGACTACAGCAACTTTCTTGCCGTGTGCGATCGGGGTATCGTAATCATCGCGGAATGCTTTCATCAGGTTGTTTCTGGTCAGGAACTCGTTTGCGGAGAATACGCCGTTTGCGTTCTCACCCGGGATTCCCATGAACATCGGAAGGCCTGCACCGGAACCGATGAAGACTGCTTCAAATCCTTCGTCTTTTAACAGCTCGTCGATGGTAACGGATTTTCCGATGATAACGTTGGTCTCAATTTTAACACCGAGAGATTTTACATTCTCGATTTCAGCGGCAACTACTTTGTCTTTCGGAAGACGGAACTCCGGAATACCGTAGCTTAATACACCGCCGGCTTTGTGAAGTGCCTCGAAGATGGTTACATCGTAGCCAAGTTTTGCAAGGTCTCCTGCGCAGGTAAGACCTGCAGGGCCGGAACCGATAACCGCGATCTTGTGGCCGTTTTTCTCTGCTGCCGGAACCGGTTTGATACCGTTTTCTTTTGCCCAGTCAGCAACGAAACGCTCCAGTTTACCGATGGAAACAGCGTCGCCTTTGATTCCGCGGACACATTTGCCCTCGCACTGGCTCTCCTGCGGACATACACGGCCGCAGACTGCCGGGAGTGCACTGGACTCACCGATAATTTTGTATGCTTCCTCGAAGTTTCCTTCTTTTACCTGTGCAATGAATGCCGGAATGTTGATATTAACCGGGCATCCTGTGATACATTTTGCATTTTTACAGCCCAGGCAGCGCTGTGCTTCTTCTACTGCTTCGTCTTTGTTGTATCCAAGACATACCTCGTCAAAATTTGTGGCACGTACCTTCGGCTCCTGCTCACGTACCGGTACTCTGTTTAATCCCTTTGCCATTATTTGTCACCTCCGCACTGGCCGCATCCACCGTGATGGGTTGCGCCTTCCTGGTATCTTAAGAGAGCTCTTCCCTCTTCTGTCTTATACATCTGCTGACGTTTCATAGCCAGGTCGAAGTCTACCAGATGACCGTCAAACTCCGGTCCGTCTACGCAGGCAAATTTTACTTCATTGCCTACCATTAGACGACAGGCACCGCACATACCGGTTCCGTCTACCATGATCGGGTTCATGCTGACAACGGTCGGGATGTTCAGTTCTTTTGTCAGAAGACATACGAATTTCATCATGATCATCGGTCCGATGGCAACACAGACATCATACTGTTTGCCCTGGTTCTGTACAAGGTCGCGGAGTACATCGGTACCCATACCTTTTCTTACGTAAGAACCATCGTCTGTGGTTATGTACAGATTGCTGACAGCAGACATTTCTTTCTCGAGAATAACGAGATCTTTTGTCTTTGCTCCGACAATGGTGTCAGCAGTGATTCCATGCTCATGCAGCCATTTTAACTGCGGGTAAACCGGTGCAGTTCCAACACCGCCGGCTACGAATACGATCCGTTTTTTCTTCAGTTCTTCGATATCTTCGCTGCAGAACTCGGACGGCTGCCCCAGAGGTCCTACGAAATCCATGAAAGCATCTCCCGCTTTGAGATCTTTCATTTTTTTGGTAGATTCTCCGATCGGCATGAATACGATGGTGATAGTTCCTGCTTCTCTATCGTAATCACAAATGGTCAGAGGAATTCTTTCTCCTTCTTCATCTGCCTTGACAATAACAAACTGTCCAGGGAGGCAGTGCTGTGCTACTCGCGGTGCTTCTACTACCATACGGTAGATGTTATTCGCGAGCATTTCCGCTTCTTGAATCTTGTACATAATATCCTCCTAATCTTGTTAGAAATATTTTAACAAAAGCACGACTTGGATTTTCGCGCATTTTATGTTAATACTTTATCACGTTTCCGGTTATTTGTAAACAACGGACAACGTCTTTTCCCATCATCCGTGTTCCTCCAGATAATTTTCGAACTGTTCCATGGACATCAGAACTTTTCTCGGCTTGGTTCCTTCCTCCGGTCCTACGACACCGGCATCCGCGAGCTGGTCCATGATTCTGGCCGCGCGGTTGAAACCGATTTTCAGCACTCTCTGGAGCATGCCGATCGATGCCTTATCTTTTTCGATGATAAATTTTCCGGCTTCCACGAAGTAATTATCGCGGTTATCTCCGCCGCCTGCGGCAGAACCGCCATCCAGGCTTACGGTGTGAATCCGTTTTTCGATATCCGGATCATAAGCGTTCTCGCCGTAGTGATCTTTTAAGTAGGCAACGACATCGCTGACCTCTTTATCCGAAACAAAGGATCCCTGCAGACGGGCCGGTTTCTGGTAATCCTGCGGCTTGTAGAGCATATCGCCTTTTCCAAGCAGTTTTTCCGCACCTCCCATGTCGAGGATCGTACGGGAATCTACGCTGGAAGAAACCGAGAATGCAATACGGGACGGCATATTTGCCTTGATAAGACCAGTGATGACATTGACGGAAGGTCTCTGTGTTGCAATAATCAGATGGATGCCGGCCGCACGGGCAAGCTGTGCCAGACGGCAGATCGCATCCTCCACTTCTCCCGGCGCAACCATCATCAGGTCGGCAAGCTCGTCCACGATAATGACGATCTGCGGCAGTTTTTCCGGTTTTTTGCCGTTTTCATCCGGCGGCAGCTCGGCAACTTTCGCATTGTAGCCTTTCATATCGCGCACGTTGAATTCCGCAAATTTGTTATAACGGTCTGTCATCTCCGCAACCGCCCAGTTCAGAGCTCCGGAAGCCTTTTTCGGGTCTGTGACAACAGGGATAAAAAGGTGCGGAATGCCGTTATAAACAGAAAGCTCAACGACCTTCGGGTCGATCATGATCAGTTTGACGTCTTCCGGTTTTGCCTTATAAATAATACTCATAATCAGCGTGTTGATGCAGACCGATTTACCGGAACCGGTCGCACCGGCGATCAGAAGATGAGGCATTTTCGCGATATCTGCGATGACCGGCTGACCGGCGATGTCTTTTCCGACAGCAAAGGCCAGATTCGAAGAAAAGTTCTTAAACTCCGGTGTTTCAAGAAGATCACGCAGCATCACGGCCGTGTTCGTCTTATTTGGAACCTCGATTCCGACTGCGGATTTTCCCGGGATCGGTGCCTCAATGCGGACATCTGCTGCTGCAAGACTCAGCTTGATATCGTCGGTCAATCCGACAATCCGGCTTACTTTCACGCCCTGTTCCGGCATCAGCTCATACCGTGTGACGGTCGGTCCGCAGCTTACGTTATTGACTGTAACTTTGACACCGAAGCTGTCCAGCGTCTCCTCCAGTTTCCGCGCTACTTCCCGCAGATGCGCATCGGAATCGCCCATGGCACTGCGCGTCCCTTTTTTCAGAAGATTCATCGGCGGTGTTTTGTACTCCGGCCGCTTTTCCTCTGCTTTTTTCCCGATTTCCTGACGAATGCCGTCTACATCCGCCTCGATCTCTTCATAGGAAGACCGCGGATTTCTCGTATGATCCGCAGACGTTTTCTCTTTTTTCGCCTCTTCTGCAGCTTGCCGTGTCATCTCCGGTTCTGTCTTTTCCGGCTCTTCAGCCGGCACAGAACCACGGTGAATCGAAAGCTCCGGCATCTCCATCTGATGGGTATCGTCGTTTTCGTTTAAATCAGCCTTCGATTCCACATGAGAAAGAAGGCGGGATTTCTTTTTCTTCCCGGCTTTTTTCGGTTCCTCCACTGGCTCAAGAATCAGCTCTTTTCCTTCCTCTTCCTCCATCGCAGCTTGGCGCGCCAGACGCTCCTGGCGGCGCTCCTCCGCCATCCGGCGGTGGTCATTCGTCTTTTCATGGATCGGCGCGAGAATCGGCTTCTGCGTCATCACGATCACGGAAATCACGATGGCGATCACAATAATCACCCACGCGCCGATCTGGCCGAATCCCATGCCGAGAATTTTCACGACAGACCCTCCTAAGATTCCTCCGCCGAGATGATCGTAGGCGCTGTCAAAATAGTAATCCAGAAATGTCGTATCTCTCGTATAGCCGGACGCCAGAAGCTGCATAAAAGCGCAGAAAAAGACGAAACAGCTGATCGCTCCCCCGGTTTTCCGCACAATTAAAAAGTTCTGTCTGTTTGCTATGTAAAATGCTGTTCCAAAGAAGATCAGAACCGGTGCTGCCCACTCTGTCACGCCGAAAAGGCCGAAAAAGAAGTCGCAGACAGCCTGTCCGATCACGCCGCCCATACCGAAATTACTGAGCATCAGCAGAATCGAAACAGCAAGCACGGAAAGCAGAATAATTTCTGCACGCACTCCCTCGTCCATCGGCTCACGTACTGTGTTTTTCCTTGTGCCGGAGGTACGTTTTGCGGTACTGCTCTTTTTCACCGTTGTTTTTCTGGCCGTTGTTTGGGTCTGTTTCTTTTTTGCTGTTCCGGAAGCAGAAGTTTTTTTCTTTGTCTTCCCGCTTCCCTTTGTTGTATTTGCCATGCAGAACTTCTCCCCTTTCTCGTATTACAGCAGAAAATATCCTGCAATGGAGAATGTCCCGACAAGAAGACAGTACAAAGCAAAATATTTCAGTTTCCGTTTTTTCACCACACGCATCAGAATGCGGATCGTAAAGTAACCGGCAAGTGCCGCCATGAAAACGCCGACCAGATATACCGGATGAAAAACAATTTTATTTTTTCCCATGGTCGCAAGTTCAACGATCGTTGCCCCGATAATCGCCGGAACACTCACAATCAGAGAGTATTTCACAGCGTACGAACGGGTCATGCCGCCGATCACACACGCAGAAATAGTCGAACCAAGACGGGAAAGACCCGGAATCGTGGAAAAGCCTTGGAAGAATCCGGCAATCAGTGCATCTTTCGGCTTTAAATTTTTCTGCGTTTTTTCTCCCTCCGGAAGCATATCTGCCACCACAAGCAGAATCGCCGTCAGATACAGACCAACGCCAGGTGCCAGCAGATTCGAGGAGGTCAGTGTGACAAGGCTCTGAATCATGCCGCCGATTACAGCAGTCGGGATGGTGGTCAGAATCAGCAGGAAAGCAAGCATACGGTAGTTGCTGCCGAGCACCTTCCGGTACTGCTTTCTCTCCTGATGCTGACTGGAAAAGTGTTCCTTTAAATTATGAAACAGATCGATTATGATTCCGCACAGCGCGAGGAAGAGACGTTTCCATTCCTTCGAAAATGTGAGCAGAATTGCAATCATGGAGCCAAAGTGCAAAAGCACATTGAAAAACACCGTCTGCGTATCTTCGATCTTCATAAAGTGACGGAAGATAATCAGATGTGCGGAGCTGCTGATCGGCAGGAATTCCGTGATTCCCTGGATCAGACCCAGAAATAAAGCTTCTATTACTGTCATTTTTTTATCCTGTTCCCTTATTTTTCTCTTTTGTGAAAGTCCGGACAAAACTTCCGTTCGAATTTTCACAGCGAACTCATTCTAACACAAAATCCCCTGAAACACAAGCCGCGCCGTGAAGTCAATTTTCTGTCCCTGCTGCCTTTTTCATCAGCTCATTCAGCTTTTCGAGCGCGCGGGCAATGCCGCCGACCTCGTCGATCAGGCCTTCTTCCACTGCCTGCGGGCCGTCCAGCATTGTTCCGACATCCTTGACCAGCATTTTCGTATCGAGCATCAGCTCCTCGAGCCGTTCCTTGGTGATTTTAGAATGGGCCGATACAAAACCTGTGATCCGATCCTGCGTCTTTTCCATATTACGGTACGTCTGTGCAACACCGATGAACATGCCGTTTGTACGCACCGGGTGAATGACCATGGTGGCACTCGGCACGATCAGCGAATAGTCTGCTGCAACGGCGAGCGGGACACCGATCGAATGACCGCCCCCTAAAACGAGCGATACCGCAGGCTTTCGCATGGACGCAATCATCTCTGCAATTGCAAGACCGGCCTCCACATCTCCGCCTACGGTATTCAGGAGAATCAGAAGACCATCAATACTTTTGTCCTCCTCGGCACGGGCAAGAGCAGGGAGAATGTGCTCATAGCGCGTCGCTTTCGTGCGCTCGCCGAGTGATTCATGCCCCTCCACCTCGCCGATGATGGACAGCAGATAAATGTTGGTCTTCAGTTCTACAATATTTTCTTTTTCTGTCTGGTTTTTCTGTGATTCTGCCATACGGATTTCCTCTTTTCTGCTATTCCAAAATAGCTTCATCAGTATGCGCAGATTCTTATGATTCTATGTAATTTCCAGTGAAATTACTCGTCCAGGTTGGTGTATACGTACTGTACGTCGTCGTCGTCATCCAGCAGATCCAGGGTACGGTTCAGATCTTTTAATGCCTGCGGATCGGTCAGCTCTACGTAGGTCTGTGGGATCATGGTAACGTCTGCCTCTGCCATGGCGATACCGTCTTTCTCCAGAGCCTCACGTACTGCGGAGAAGTCATCCGGATCGGTGATGATTTCGTAGCTGTCCTCTTCGTCTGCGAAGTCTTCTGCGCCTGCATCCAGAGCAAGCATCATCAGATCGTCAGCATCCATTTCGCACTCTTCTTTGTCGATGATGATCTGGCCTTTTTTGTCGAACATGTAGGATACGCATCCCGGTGTTCCAACGCTTCCGTTTCCTTTGGTGAAAGCGCTTCTTACGTTTGCTGCGGTACGGTTCTTGTTGTCGGTCAGAGTCTCTACGATGATCGCGATACCATTCGGACCATAACCTTCGTAGGTGATACGCTCGTAGTTGTCTGCGTTTGCATCTCCGGCAGCTTTTTTAATACCGCGGTCGATGGTATCGTTCGGCATGTTGTTTGCTTTTGCTTTTGCGATAACGTCACGCAGCTTGCTGTTGTTTGCCGGATCCGGTCCGCCCTCTTTGACAGCGATTACGATCTCACGGCCGATGATGGTAAAGATTTTACCTTTTTTTGCGTCGTTTTTTTCTTTCTTATGCTTAATATTGGCAAATTTTGAATGTCCTGACATACCTCTTTTGTCTCCTTTATTTAAAGTATTGCTTTTCTGTAAAAAGGTTTCCCCGAAAAACGGCAGAAACCCATATAATATAGAATATAGCACGATCTTTCTCATTCGTCAACCGTGAACCGCGCCAAAAATACCCCTTATGTAGGCAGATCCAGGCTGATTTTCAGTGCTTCGTTCACAAGGGCCAGCTGTTCCGGTGTCAGATGACAGATTTTATCTTTCAGCCTTCTCTTATCGATCGTCCGAAGCTGTTCCAGTAAAATAACAGAATCCCGTACAATCCCATAGGCGGACGCTTCGATCTCAATGTGTGTCGGCAGCTTCGCCTTATTCATCCTCGATGTAATCGCCGCACAGATCACCGTCGGACTGTGCCGGTTGCCGATGTCATTCTGAATGATCAGCACCGGACGGACACCGCCCTGCTCACTTCCCACAACGGGCCGCAGGTCGGCATAATATACATCGCCACGCTTGATTACCACTTGTGCTCACTCTCCGATTCTTTCCGTTTTGCTTTCCCATACGATAACGATCCGGCGTTTTACGCCTTTTAAAATCGTTTCCATGTATTTAATATTGCCTGTTTTTCCGGAGGTATTCACAAATTTCATCCGGCACTTCAAAAAAGTCCGCCCGGAGTCCTTTTGGGAACCCGTGATTCTGATCTGCTTTGCTCAGATTGACTGCAATCCTCTGATAATCTCGGATGCTGTTACATAGGAAGCACTGCTTTTTTCTTCCGCAGCCTCTCCCGCCTTTCCATGCGCATATGCCGCCAGTGCCGCTGTTTTGGCAAGGCTGATTTTTTTCTCATTTTTTTCACACTGACGTTTTGCTGCAAAGGCGCCTGTGATTCCCGCGAGCACATCGCCGCTTCCCGCCGTCGCAAGCGCACTGCTTCCGCTTGTGTTTATGTAATACTGCTCACGCCCTTCCTCTGCTGTCACGGTTACGGAATCCTTTCGTACACAGCAGGCCTGGTATTTTTCGGCTGCCCTTCCGGCGCTTCCTGCCGGGTCACGCTGGCATTCTGCAATGGTCATGTGCAGCAGCCGTGCAAGCTCTCCTACATGAGGCGTTAAAATTTTTTCTGCCCGGCAGCCCGAAAGAATCTCTGCATCTTCTGCAATCAGGTTCAGCGCATCTGCATCCAGAACAAGAGGAACTTCTGTGTGCTGCACCGTAAAAACGAGCAGTTCTTTTGCCGTCCGGCTTTTGGAAAGCCCCGGTCCCGCAACAACAGCGTCCGCCCAGGCGAGATCCTGCAGCAGGGCTTCTTCCGGAAGCGGCTCATCCTCCTTCCAGAAATCCGCCATTGCTTCCGGCAGGGCACAGAAAAGCGGCGTACGGTTTCTTTCCTCTGTCACAACCTTTACCATGCCGGCACCGGATGCAAGGACTGCCCTGGCACACAAAACAGCGGCTCCGCACATGGCACCGGAACCGGCAAGTACCAGCACCTTTCCGAAGGTTCCCTTATTTCCCATCGGCGTGCGGGTAAGAAACCGGTCCAGATCTTCTTTTTCCACTGAACCGTACCAGGGCGTCTCCTCTTCTCCTGCATCAAAGCCGATTCCGATATCACGGACCAGGACCTCTCCGGCATATCGTTTTCCGGGATCAAAAAGAAGCCCTGGCTTTGCACAGGCAAATGTCACCGTGGCTCTGGCTTTCACCGCCGCATCAAGGACCTCTCCGGTATCCGTGTGGATCCCCGAAGGGATGTCCACGGCAAGAACAGGAACACCGCTTGCGCAGATTGCTTCCACTGCCCTCCGGTACTCCCCTGCCAGCGGACGGGATACGCCAATTCCAAAGATGGCATCTATGATAACAGTATATTCCCGGAAATCCGGATTCTTAACCTCACGGACCCCATAATTTTCCGCAATTTTCTTCTGTGCTCTCATGCCTTCACTGTATTTTTCCGGATTTCCAAGACAGAACAGTTCCGCATCCACCCCTTTCGTCTTTAAAATCCGTGCAATTGCCGCACCGTCCCCTCCATTATTTCCGGGACCGCACACAGCAAGGACTTTTCCTGTATCCCATGTTCCATTTTGAAGCTCCTCCACGCAGGACAGCGCCGCGCGCTCCATCAGTACCAGGGACGGTACCCCCATGGTTTCGATCGTATTGCGGTCTGCCTGCTTCATCTGTGCTGCTGTAAGAATCCGTTTCATCGCTTTTCCTCCTTTTCCTGCCTTATCCGGAAAGTGAACAGAAAAAGTCTCCGGTTTCCCGAAGACTCTCCTGCTTTTGTTTTGGTTTCTTAATTGTTCTTTGGATGCTCCGCCTCATATCTGGTCAGATTGTAGGAGAGACGCATCAGACTTTCGGAAAGATGGACGTTCTCGACGATCACATCTTTCGGAAGTTTTAAGTTTAGATCGGTATGTGCAAAATTCCAGATTGCTTTTACACCGTTGTCCACGAGAATCTCTGCCATCTCTACCGCTTTTGCTTTTGGCAGTGTCAAAGCCGCAATCTCTACATGGTGTTCCTTGATAAATTCCGGAAGCTCGTCCGCCATGCGGATTTCAATTCCGCGCACGGAGATTCCTTTTAATACCGGGTTGACGTCAAAAATACCGACCGTTTTGAATCCGCTTCTTTCAAAGGCCGCATAATTGGCAAGCGCCTGTCCCAGATTTCCGGCTCCGACAAAAATCATATTGTGGACTCTGTCCAGACCTAAGATTTTTCCAATCTCGCTGTACAGATACCGCACGTTATAACCATACCCCTGCTGGCCGAAGCCGCCGAAATTATTTAAATCCTGGCGAATCTGGGAAGCTGTCACTTTCATCCGCTCGCTCAGCTCACCGGAAGAGATCCGTTCTACTCCGTCCTCCAGCAATTCGCCCAGGTAACGATAATATCTAGGAAGTCTTTTGATAACTGCCCGCGAAATTCCTTTTTCTTCCAAGATAAATTCCTCCTTATTTACACCTGCATATATTCATATTATATATGGTTGATAGAAAATTGTCAAAGATTTCTTGAAATTTTGTGTATTACTCTCTATAATAAGGATGGTGTATTATGTCAAAATACAGAAATATGTTATCTGGAGGAACCACATGATTCTTGCATGTCAGAATATCTCGAAAGCATTCGGGACAACGGAAATTATCAAAAATGCATCTTTTCATATAGAAGAACGCGAAAAAGCCGCACTGGTCGGCATCAACGGTGCCGGAAAATCGACGCTGTTAAAAATCATCATCGGTGAAATGAGGGCCGATGAGGGAGAGGTCATCCTCTCCAAAGGAAAGACGATGGGCTATCTCGCCCAGCATCAGGATCTGACCGGACACCTTTCCATTTACCAGGAAGTGCTGACCGCGAAACAGAATCTGATTGATATGGAGGAACGCCTCCGTCAGATGGAAAGTGATATGAATACAAAATCCGGTGCAGA
>ULTR01086471.1_pt1 | contig 11079 bp, 9 predicted proteins | sample 1957781 | NCBI WGS metagenome assembly ULTR01 (sample SAMEA4835739, study PRJEB28245) | human gut metagenome | biome: gut microbiome; material: fecal sample | place: Denmark | collected 2008 | reverse complement strand
GGGGCGCTTTTTTAAGTTGAAATATAGCGCAACAGAATAGTATCGTCAAGAGTCGCGTTTCTCGTTGAATAATTTATCCGTCTCCTCCATCCCTACAATTTCCCAACCACGGAAAACGATGGTAATCAGTTTAAGTTGCGCTCCGCCGATAGTCTGTGCGACAATCTCGTCCGAAGCGTACTTCAGCAATTGCATCCGGGCTTCTTCCTTCAGCGTGGCGATGCGGCTTTCGGGTTCGTCGCGCTTCAGGTACTTCACCTCCATCAGGTAGGCGTAGCGGATATCCGGTATCTGCGGATTGGGGCGGAAGTAGAAGTCGGCGTAGCCCTTTCCCAGTTCATATTCGGGCATCAGTTGGTAGAAGTTCGTCATATTGAGATAGGCAAGAAGAAACCCCTTCACGTGCGCTTCGCCGTCGATGAACTCGCGGATGCGGCTCTGCTTCTCCAGTTCGGTGGCGATGTAGGTGAAGAGGGGTTGCCAGTCGGCACGGTATGCCATTTCTTTTGCCAGTTTACCCAGGGTGGAGATGTTCAGGCTGAAGATGTCTTCATCTGCGTAAGCCTCCGTCAGGTAGTTGTAGAACTGCTCGCGCACGGTGTTGTTAGGGATGGCAAGCACAGTTTCGCCTTCCTCCACGCCCCGGATACTGAGTAGGCCGAAGTAGTAGAGCAATGACTTGAAGTTATTCTCGTCCACCATCTTCTCCACGGAGAAGGCTCTGCTGATGGTGCCTGATGTACGTCCGTTTTCCACGATTTCGCGGATGATGGAGAAGTTGGCGTCCAGCTCGTGGTCTATCCGGATGAGGTGGCGCAACTTGTTGTAGTCCGTGCGGATGTTGGTGTCCACCATTTCTTCGGGCTTCTTACCGAGCTTCAGGCAACTGTTTATGTAGTAGAGCGTCATGTCGGAATTGTACATGCTTTCGTTCAGGCATTCCTTAGAGAAGTGGTAGTTGTCGTACCAGGGCTTCATGTCGGCGATCATTTCTTCCACGCCCATCGTCAGTGCGCCCCGGTCGCGGTAATACTCCAACATGGTGCGCAGTTCCGTTTCGGTGAAGCCCACAAGGGCGTTGAACAACGGTGAGGTGGTGATGTTGGTTCCGATATTGAAACCGCTCGTCACGTCGTCCAGTGTGATGGGGCTTACACCGGTGATAAACATACGTTCCAGTGCCATGCCGTTGCCGGAGGTGAGGAACTTGAGCACGTTGAAGAAGTATCGGAAGAAGCCTTCGCCGTGGGTGGCCTTGCGATACTCGTCTTTGCCGAAGGTGGAAAGGATGGTATTGGTGAAGTTGTCGTACTCGTCGATGAGGAGGTAGATGCGCAGGCGCAGCCGGCTGGCGGTGCTATTGATATAATCCAGCCGTGTTGAAGTGGTGGTTCGGCTCATCAATTCCTGGCGGAATCCGGGCTGGAACAGGTGTTCGTACTTGTCGGCAAACTCTACGAGACGCCCCGTGCAATGCTCCTCGAACGATTCTTCCAGCCTTCCGGGCGTGGAGTTGACGGCGGAGAAGTTGAACCGGAGTATCATGAACTTCGCCCTCAGGGAGGTGGGGTGTTCGTATATCCATTGTTCTCCGAAGAGTTCTTCGAAGCGGTCGGCGTTGTTGATGTCATAATAGGCGGCCAGCATATTGATGAGTAGCGTCTTGCCGAAGCGGCGGGGGCGGATGAGGAAGAGATACGAGGCTTCTTGCTCTATCAGGGGGATGAAGTGAGTTTTGTCTACGTAGTAATAGTTTTCACGGGCGAGACGGGTGTAATCGCTCAGTCCGTAGGGGATGCCTTTGATGCTATTCTGTTCCATAATTCAACGGTGTTACTTAATGCTTAATACTTAAACCTAATACTTATCATAGGGCAACAAAGATAACATTTATTTCGCTATCTTCCTGTCACGGCTGATACTTATTATTCTCGTTTCAAGCAAAGCGCCCCGCTGCATCATCATTGTGCAGCGGGGCGTTTTTGCTTGAATAGAGGTGCGGTGCGTTGTCTTCTTATCCCAACGGATTTTCTTCGATGCCACCGTCTCCACCGCTCGGTTTACCGGAACCGGTGCCGTCAAGACCACTGATGGAGCTGACGTTGGTCCATGTCACGTTCTCGCCGATGAGGGCGCGGGTGACGGCACTGCCTTGGCGGCGCGACTCGGGGATGAAGCGGACGCGGGTACCGGAGATTTGGTTGGCGTTCACCTTCTCGGCGCTGTCCACGCCCTTGCCGTTGGAGACGCAGGTGTAGTAGAAAGTGCCCAGACCTTCCACGTGGACGGTGCGACCGGTGTTCATACTGCTCCCCAGCACCAGGCCGAGGGCTTCGAGCGTGGCCTTGCTGTCGGCGCTGCTCACGGTGGAGATGAGGGCGATTTGCTTGCAAAGCTCGTCCATCTCGATAGGTTTACCCACGCTCACGGCCTGGGGATGCCACTTCTTGGACATCTTTTTGTAAATAGGTTTGAAAAATGCCATACGTTATGGTTTTTAAGTAAAACATGCCCTGTAGGCCATTCTGAAGGGGTGGAAGACTTGTGCTAAGTGTCATCGATACTTGTGCTAAGTGTTACGGACACTTGTGCTAAGTGTCGGGCATACTTGTGCTAAGTGTCAATGACACTCTTTAGAGGCTTCTACGGTTCATTGTGGTGTCAGGATTTATTTAATGTATCAATCTTTCAGAGTACCCCAGGCTGATGCCACTTCATCGGTATAACCGTCCTTGTTCGTGAATCTGGCATTACCGAAACAGTCGGATGTATTCCAGGTTGCACTGCCTTTATCATACTTCCACAGTTCGGGAGCCTCGCCTGGGTCGATAGCACTGTTGCCTGCCTTGAAACAATACCTGAAGTTCATGTTCTTATCTTTAAAACGGCTATAGTTGCCATCCGTGCTGAATATATTCTTGTTCAGTTTGACTTTCGTGCAATTGTAGAAGCAATTGCTGAAGTTTGTTGCTGCCAAATTCTTATCGAACAATCCTTCGGGTATTGCAGCCAGAGTGTTGCAACGGCCGAAGCAATATCCGAAGTCTGTTGCAGCCAAATTCTTATCGAACAATCCTTTGGGTATTGCAGCCAGAGTGTTGCAATCGTAGAAGCAATCGTTGAAGCTCGTTACATTCGTATTATTGTCGAACAGTCTATCGGGTATTGCAGCCAAACTGCTGCAAGCTTTGAAGCAACCGGCGAAGCTCGTTACGTTCGTATTATTGTCGAACAGCCCATCAGGTATTGCAGCTAGACTGCTGCAATATTGGAAGCAACTGGCGAAGCTCGTTACATTCGTATTATTGTCGAACAGCCCATTAGGTATTGCTTTCAGAGTGTTGCAATCGTAGAAGCAATACCCGAAGTCAGTTACGGCCGTATTCTTATTGAACAGTCCATCTGGGATTTCAGCCAGATTGCTGCAACCGAAGAAGCAAGCGAAGAAGCTCGTTGCAGCTGTATTCTTATCGAACAGGCCTTTGGGTATTGCTTTCAGACTGCAATCGTTGAAGCAATACTTGAAGTCCGTTACAGCCGTATTTTTATTGAACAGTCCATCTGGGATTTTAGCCAGATTGCTGCAATATTGGAAGCAACTGGCGAAGCTCGTTACATTCGTATTATTGTTGAACAGCCCCTCAGGTATTGCTTTCAGAGTGCTGCAACGTTGGAAGCAAAACTCGAAGTCCGTTGCAGTCGTATTTTTATCGAACAGCTCATCGGGTATTGTGGCCAGGTTGCTGCAATTACGGAAGAGGTCGGATAACTTACGGGTATCCATGTTCAGCAATGGAGTATCCATGCTTACCAATTTCTTCGCGTTATTATTACCGGTTCTATTAGAAAAGAAGTTCATAGGCAATATCTGCTGCTTCGTTGTCGCTTTCCCCGATGTGATGGTGATGGTGTAGGCACCGGCTTGAGAATAAGTATGATTGAATGCGTCGTTGCTTGTGGTTTCAGTTCCTTGAGGTATGACGGAAGAACTGTTGTCACCCCAATCAACTACGGTGTTGGCGGGTACAGCGTATCCTGTTGGGAATGGGATATTGAAGCCAATCCCATTCGTGTCATCCATCCTTACCGTCATTTTCATCTGCTCGCACTCCGTCCATTCGCCGGCCATTGTTGCGGTATATCTGCTTCCGGCGGTATAGGGATTTCCGCCTGCCATCGCCACTTCTTGCTGGTAAATCTTGTCGCCTACCAGCATCACGGTGAACTTCGTCATGGCATCGCCTGAGGGCATGAAGCCAAGGTAGGCTGTCAAGGTGTTACCGCCACCGGTGCCGAATGTCACCGCACCGGCAGGGAAGTCCAGCATCAGGTTTTGTCTGTTGCCGACGTTGTTTTCCAGCGTCCATATTAGTTTCGTCAGCTTGCCCACTTCGGCGGGGATGTTGCTAAGATCGAACTTCATGATGCTGCTCGCCATCTCCAGAGTAAAATCGACGTCGGGGGATATTTTGCTTGTGCTTTTCAGTAATATATAATTCTTCAGGTTGGCGGTGGGATCGTCCGGGGTGTAGGTCTGCCCTTCCATGGAGAGGGAGGCGTCACCCGTGCTTTGGTTCACTTGTACGGTGTTGGGATAATAGAGGGTGTACGTTGTGGCACCGCTCACCGCTGTTCCTTCGAAGGGGCCGGAGGTTTTGTTCTCCTCGCCTTGATAGGTGAAGTCTGTGCTGCATCCTTTGTAGGTATCGTCGGCATCGAAGCCTGCCACGGTCAGTTGGTCTTCGGCTTGCCAGGTCAGTTTCAGGTCGGCGTCATCGTATGCTACGCGGGTTTGCGTGCTTTCATCGGTAGGAGTTCCCACGGTCAGGACAAGGGTTTGGGAGTTCTTGGGGGTGTCGGCGGCGGTGTTGCCGGTGAGTTTGGGAAGTTCCCGGTCGGCAGAGCATCCTGCGACCACGACTACCAGTACGGTCAGTAAGGCCGCGCTTATGTATTTCATCGCTTTCATTGTTCTATGGTTAGAATGTCGTTAATAAGATCTTCCAGGTCGCTGCTGCTTGCGCTGTTGCAACCGCCACGGCTGCTGCTTCTGTAGGAGCCGGTGTTGAATGCGCTGTTACCGTCATTTACTCCGGGCAGGTTGCCGCTTCCAGCTATCACGCCTTCGTTCTCCATTTGCATCACCTCTATACGGGGCGGTACGTACTTCTGTTTGGTTCGTTTCATAATCGTACTTTATTCATTGGGGTTAATAATAGAGGGATTTGTCGTATATCCCGCCGGTTTATTCATTAAGAAACGCATGTGCGGCTACAGTCGTTTCGGCATCAGTCGCTTTGTACATGTGATTGTGTGGGGTTACTTGCATAGTAACGGCAGACAACTATAGCGGTGCAGGTTGAAAAAGCGTTTTTGGACGGCACTAAACCAGAGAATGAACATATATATTGAAGTTGTCTTGGCAATAAGGCGCACAAATTGTGCATCCGTTTTCAGGGGTTGGAAGCGGAATTGTATTTCGTATATCTATTAGAATAGTAAAGAGGAGTCCAGATAGTAAAATATAAGATTAAACGGTTGTTTTATTAGCATTAGTTTGCATACTTGTCAAAAAGTATGCACCTTTGCACACGTTGTCTGCCGTTACTATGCAAGTAATATCATCTCAATAAAGTGCCGTACAGCATATTGATGCTATCTGCTTTCTTCTTTTTGCTTCCTTTCACTAAAGCGATCACCTGTCTGTTTACTTTATCTATCACCTCCGCATCGAAGGGCTTCAGATAGCTCATTGTCACCCGTATGGACGAATGTCCCAACGACTGGCTGATAAGTCCAAGAGGTGTTCCGCTATGATAAGCCAGCGTCGCCCAGGTATGCCGTGCCGTGTACGAACTCACGGAAACGCCGGGCAGGAGTTTCTTCATCAACCGTGCCAGTTCCCGGTTGAAGCGGCGCAGTGTATCCTGATAAAGATGATACCGTTCTTTACCCGGAGATGCTTCATTCAGTATCGGGAACAAATACTCCGATTCAGCCCTGTTTCTGTACTTCTGTAGCAACCGGAATGCGTCCGGCGGCACGTCCACCACCATCAATTTACCTGTCTTGTGACGCCGGTAGACGATACGCCTGCCTTGCAAGTTCTGTTTCCGCAAATGTGCCAGGTCGATGAAAGGCATACCGCGAAGCATGAACATCAGCATGAAGCAAGCAAGTACACGCTGTTGCGGTAGCGACAACGCACAGAATTCTGTAGTTTCTAACTGTCGCATCTGCCCCGCTGTTAGTGCCCGCTTGGTGCGCGACTCTACTTTGGTATACAATTCCTTGAACAATATCGGATTGTAGTTTACCATGCCGGGTGGCATCCAACGGTTATAAACTGCCTGAAGCGTGCGCATGTAAGTGGAAATAGTGTTCGGACTGCATTCACATTCCGTTAGCCATGTCTCATACTCCTTCAGTCGCTCCGGTGTAAAGACATCCTGTATCGGTGCAAGGACGTTCGGCACTGATGTCGGATCACTTCGCATCGATACAGGGGTATTCCAAAAACGGGTAAAAGAGCGCAGTACGCTCCGGTAAACATGTGCTGCCGGAAATTTCCCTTCTTTTTCCAGGTCGGCAATTACCGTCTCCATGTAGTCAGTCAGGTTATCACCTGCTGACACTACATTTTTCTTTTCTTTATCTTCCATAACGGTACTAAAATTAATCTTCACCAAAACAGGCACAAGTTCAGCAATGTTTATGAGAATAAAGAATAACCTGTTCCTGCTGTTCGCCAATAGGCATCGTAAATGATGTTTTAGTTTCTTTTCCGTTTAATTAGTATACTCTTACGAAGAAAGCCGATGGATGTGTCTATTTTTGTCCGAAACTAATACAATACATTTATGAAAAAACTTAGCTATCTCGTTTTATTTTTCCTGTTAGCTATCCCTGCATCGGCGCAGAATCAGTTCAAGTTGAGCTCTATTCCTTTTCTTCTTTCCTGGCATAACACGCCTAAATCCTTTCAGGTGACAGATATAAATAAGCGTATTTCCACTATTCCGCACAATCTGATTATCCACAACCACCCTGTTGATTACGAAATAGAAAAAGACCGGATCAGCATAACTGCGGCAGGAAAGACGAATCTTTTCAACAGCCCTTCCGGGAAGTCGAAGGTTGCAAACGCTCCGCTTATCCTGTTTGAGCCGGAAGCTGATTTTACAATGAGTGCACGGGTTACAGGCAAATTGAAGTCGGTCTATGATGTAGCTGCCCTTGTCATTTATCAGGATGATGATGTCTGGGCGAAGTTCTGTTATGAGAACTCGGTTCATCTTCAGCCGACAATTGTTTCCGTTGTCACCCGTACTTTCTCTGATGACTGCAACTCCATGCCGGCAGGCGATTACGCATATATGGCAGTAGTGAAGAGGGGTTCGGAATATTCATTCTTCTACTCCTCTGACAATAAAAACTGGTTGATGGTCAGGAATTTCAATCTTGAGACGAAGGGGAAGATTAAAGTAGGTTTCGCGGCACACGGTTCTCGTGGTGACGGCTTTACGGGAGTATTCAGTGAGATAAAATATCAGCCGAAAGCTTTGGATGATATGCGAATGTTGTCTTTGTTTTGAAGCTGTATCCCGAAATTTGTACCCTTATTACGGATATGATAACCCCAATTACAGATACCTGATTTCTCAATTGAAATAATTTCTATCTTTGTTGCAGTTCAAATACTTATGAATATGGATAGAGTTATAAAATTAGATAATGTAGATCACTATAACAGTCTCTACGGATTGGAAACCCTGCATCCTCTGGTGAGTGTGGTGGATCTTACCAAAGCAACCAAATCGGTCAATCATATCCAAATGACTTATGGCCTTTATGCACTCTTTCTGAAAGGAGCTAAGAACTGTGATATCAAGTATGGTCGCCAGCATTATGACTATCAGGAAGGAACCATCGTTTGCTTTGCTCCCGGCCAGACTGCCGGAGTAGAGATGCTGAATGATGTAGTGCAGCAAGAAGTGTACGGTATCCTCTTTCATCCCGACCTGATTCGCGGAACCTCCCTCGGAAAGACAATAAAAGATTATACTTTCTTCTCTTATTCAGTAAGCGAGGCTTTGCACCTGTCCGATCAGGAAAAAGAGACTGTGATGGATTGCCTGAAAAAGATCAGTATTGAGTTGGAGCATCCTATCGATAAGCATAGTAAAGCATTGATTGCTATGAATATCGAGCTTCTGCTCAATTACTGTATGCGGTTCTATGAACGCCAGTTCATCACCCGGAGCGGCGTCAATAAAGACTCTCTTACCAAGTTTGAGCAACTTCTGGATGAATATTTCAGAAGTAATCTTCCTGTGCAGGATGGCTTGCCGTCCGTGAAATACTTTGCGGATAAAATCTATCTCTCGCCCAATTATTTCGGTGACATGATTAAGAAAGAAACAGGTATGACGCCTCAGGAGCATATTCAGATGAAAGTGATCGAACTGGCTAAAGAACATATCGTTGAAACGGACGAGACAATCAGTGAAATTGCTTACACCTTGGGATTTCAATATCCGCAACACCTCAGCCGTCTGTTCAAAAAACGTGTCGGCTGTACGCCCAATGAATATAGACTGCAAAATGTACAGTTTTGAAAAAGGATATATTGAACATAGAGACCGTACACCAGTGCAATTGCTGTTTGGGAAATAAGACCTTACATCCGTTGGTGAGCGCCATTGACTTATCTAAAGCCAATGTGATGCAGCGTACTATCAAGTTCGATTTCTACACCATCTTACTGTTGGAATGCGAATGTGAAGATTTCATCTACGGGCGTAAGTATTACGACTATTCCAATGCAACAATGATTTTCCTGACTCCGGGACAATCCATCAATATCAACGAAGGAAAGGCATTTCCCCGAAAGGGCTGGTTGTTGGCTTTTCATCCCGACTTGCTTTGCAGCACTTCATTAGGGCGGAACATTAAGAATTACTCTTTCTTTTCTTATCATCTGAATGAAGCGTTGCACCTTTCCTTGCGCGAAAAGGATAAAGCAATTGAATGTATGTACAATATTGAGAAGGAACTGCAACATGCAATAGACTGTCATAGCAAGACCTTGATTTCAAGATATATAGAACTCCTGTTGGATTATTGTTCCCGTTTCTATGACCGTCAGTTTATCACTCGGAATGAAGTCAATAAGGCGATATTAAACAAGATGGATATTGCGTTGGATGACTATATCCAGTCCGGACAATTGAAAAACGGTGTACTACCCTCTACAAAATACTGCGCAGATATACTTCATTTATCTCCCCGTTATTTCAGCGATTTATTGAAGTTTGAAACGGGGAAGAATCTGGATGAATACTTCCAGTTGAAAAGGCTGAAAGTCGCTAAGGAGATGCTATTAGGCAAAGGTGATACGGTAAGTTCGGTTGCTGAAAAATTGGGCTATCCAAGCGTACAATATTTCAGCAACCTGTTTAGAAAACTGGTAGGGGTATCTCCCTGCGAATATAGATTGTCACAAAACTAAGTGTTCTTGACATTCTGCGATACCCACATTCCTATATCCTGCTTACTGAGTGCTGCCGCCATCAGGTCGGGGAACTTATCGGACGTACAAGCAAAGGTAGGCACACCGATATTTGCCAGAAATTCTGCATGATTTTTGTCATAAGAAGGGGCACCGTCATCATTCAGGGCGGGCAGTACGATAAGTTGCACGCCACTGTTCACCAGTGATACGAACTTCTTTCGCATTTCTCTCGGATCGCCCCCTTCATACAAGTCGGTCACCAGTACCAGCACCGTATCTTGCGGACGGGTGATTACTCCCTGGCAATAGGTCAGGGCGCGGGCGATATCCGTACCGCCACCCAACTGTACACCGAAGAGTAAGTCTACCGGATCTTGCAAGTCATCGGTAAGGTCTACCACAGCCGTATCAAATACCACCATCCGCGTGTTCACTGCCGGAATGGAAGCCAGTACAGACCCGAAGATTCCGGAGTAAATGACGGATGTCCCCATTGAACCGCTCTGGTCCAGACAGAGGATGATGTCTTTCATTGCTTTCCGTTTTCTGCCGTAACCGATACGGACTTCCGGGATGATAGTCTTGTATTCCGGTTGGTAGTTTTTCAAATTCTTGGTGATGGTGGTCTTCCAGTCTATCTCATTATAACGTGGATTTCTCCGCCGTGCAGAACGGTTGAGCGCTCCCGTCACAGCCTGTTGGGTAGGGGCGGAGAGCTTGCGTAGCAGTTCGTCCACCACTTTGCGGACTACCTGCCGTGCCATTTCCTTATTCTTTTCAGGAATAACCCGACTGAGTGACATCAGTGTAGCTACAAGATGCACATCCGGAACTACCGTTTCAAGCATTTCCTTTTCCGTCAATAGTGAGGTGATATTCAGTCGTTTGATGGCATCGCGCTGAATGACCTGTACCACAGTCTGCGGAAAGAACTCACGGATATCTCCCAGCCAGCGGCTTACCTTTGGGGCGGATGATCCGAGTCCTCCGCGGCGGTCGCTGTCATATACGGCTTCTAATGACTGGTCGATGCGTTGCTCTTCCGGTGTCAGTGTGATACCTGTTCCGTCGGCTTCGTTTCCACCCAGTATCAGGCGCCACCTTTTCAGATATTCTTCTTCCATTGTTTTCTCTTTACTTCGTTTCAATTCCTAATAACCGGTGAATCAAGGGAATCACTCTCACAGCTTCCTCTTCATTGTGTGAAGTTGCTGAGGCTGTTGCAGTCTGTATGCCGCCTGCACCGCCCGCCTTGGCTTTCTCACCCAACTTCCGGCGTTCTGCGGGACTGAACTCGCTGAACGTGCGTTTCAGTATGGGAAGCAGTTCCATGAAGGTTTCTTTTTCCTGCGAACATACCCAGTTATTTACCAGGTTCCACAAATTATCATCCAGCAGCAGAATGGAACCGGAAGAACGGAGGAAACCTTCGAACCAGTAGGCCATATCTGCCGGAGCATTACCGATGGAAGAATAATAACTAAGGGTATTCTGCGCTTCTTCGGCTGAAATGTCTCCTTTGTCGTTCAGCAGTCTTGTGGCATAGCCGGATAACAGCGGATGTA
>ULTR01050310.1_pt1 | contig 11214 bp, 12 predicted proteins | sample 1957781 | NCBI WGS metagenome assembly ULTR01 (sample SAMEA4835739, study PRJEB28245) | human gut metagenome | biome: gut microbiome; material: fecal sample | place: Denmark | collected 2008 | reverse complement strand
CGTGCCGCCGCAACGCCGCCAAATGCATGAAAACCGTGGAGGATATGATAGACGGCGTTTCTTCAATGATGAAGTGAGTGAGCGGTAGCTCTCTCAGCCGTTGAAGTTGCTCATGGCCTTATCAATATCTCCGGCGACTATCAGCTCTGCTGCCGAGCAGGCCTTTTCCGCCGCCTCGCGCAGCAGGGCGAGCTCGTCTTTTTTGAATTGTGACAGCACCCAGTCGGCAAGGTCATAGTCGGGGTGCGGCTTCTCACCAACACCGAGCTTGACCCTCGGGAATGCGTCGGAATTCAGATGATAGATAATGCTTTTGATGCCGTTGTGGCCGCCGTCGCTGCCCTTGCGGCGAATCCTGAGCCGACCGCATGGGAGGGATATATCGTCAAAGACGACGAGGATGCGCTCGGGCGGTATCTTATAGAAGGAGGCTGCCTGCCTGACCGCTTCGCCGCTGTTATTCATAAAGGTCTGCGGCTTCATCAGCAGGCACTTGACCCCGCCGAGCGTGAGGGAGGCGGTCACAGCCTTGAATTGTATCTTGTTTATCTTAACGCCGTTTTTGTCGGCAAGCAGGTCGGCAAAGAGGAAGCCCGCGTTGTGGCGGGTCAGCTCATATTGCTTGCCGGGGTTGCCAAGCCCCACGATGATGAATTCGGGCGGGCCGGACATCGGCGCCCTTCTTGAAAAAAAGCCCATTTAACTACCTCTGTCAGCCCTTTGCGACAGGCGCTAACATAGTTTCGCTGAGGTCGGCATCCTCGCTTGTCTTGGTGCCGTAGATTATCTCAAAATCATTTTTGTCGATCATTTCCTTTGCCTGCTCGAGGGTCAGGTCGCCGTTATTTATAAGGATGCTGGCGCTGATAGGGTAGACTGCGCCGGGGGTCAGGGTCAGCTCGCCGCCGATATTGCTGCTGATAAACACGTCGCCGCCCTTGATATTGGTTTTGAAGCCGACAACGGTCAGGTCACGGTCGCTCTCGTTTTTGAGATTCAGTATCAGATCATAGGCGAGCCAGCTCTCCGGCTCGGCAAAGAATTCCTCCGTCCTCTTTTCGCCGAGGCCGTAGGAGCTGACGAGAGCCGCTCTGTAGCGCTCGGGGGTCTTGAGATAAACCTCTATCGTGCCTTCGTTGAGCTGGAGACTGTCCTCGGTGACGGTGAGGTCGGTGGGATTATCCTTATAGGCAAGGAGTCCGAAGTAAATGCCGACGCCGGCGGCGATGACTATGACGACCGCTGCGATTATTGCTATCGTTTTTTTCATTTGAAATGTCCTCCGATAATTTAAGTTTATCTAATTATGACAGATTGGAGCAAAAAAAACAATACAATTCGGTCAAAAATAATAAATTGTTTAAATTTAATCGCTTTTTACAGATAATTTTAAACAAAAAAAAGAGGCTGCTGCGTAATGCAACAGCCTCTCGGCTATTCAATCAAATTCTTGCGCTAATTTAATCGAATCAAAATAAGCAATTGTCGCTTAAATTATGCCTTTTTCTTGGTGCAAACATATGCAGCGGCAGCAGCAACGGAGATAGCTGCGAAAGCAGCGATACCTGCGGTTGCGGAACCGGTCTCTGCGGGCTTCTCAGCAGCGGTGGTAGCCTCGGTAGTAGCCTTGTCGCCTGCATAGAAGGACTTGATCTTTGCCTTCAGGGAATCAAGGAGATCGCCAAGCTTGCCGCTGTTGCCAACCTTAGCCTTAAGGTCGTCGATAGCGCCGTTAACGTCTGCCTCGGGAACAGTGATACCCTTGAGAAGATTCTCAACGAGGTCAACAAGACGGGTAACAACGGACTCGATGTCGTCCCACTGAGTGTTGCTGGACTTAATGAGCTCAACGATAGCGTTGAGAACGTCCTTAACGGTGAGGTCAACATAGTCCTTGGTGGGAGCGGGATCACCAACGGTGCAAGCAGCAACGTGCTTGTTGTACTCAGCTTCGATAGCGAACTTAGCGCCGCACTTGGGGCAAACATTGTTGTCATAAGAGCCGGGAACACCGCCGACAGGTGCTACGGTAGAAGCAGCAGTGGTGGTGGTGGTGGGATCCTCTGCAAACGCCATAGCGGTCATGGAGAATGCAAGAACGAGTGCAAGAACAATTGCAAGTGTCTTTTTCATTTGAACCATTCCTTTCGATTTTTATTGCAAGAGCAACAATTGTTAACTTATATTACCACAGGTGAAGCAGTATGTCAACACCTTTTGCGATAAAAAATGAATAAATGTTAAACAAATTATGATTAAATTTTATTCATTATAGCCTATAGGAAAATTAGTTTTTCTCAACGCCGAGGGTAACTTTTTCGCCGTTGATATCCCATTCCTTGAAATAGGAGCCGCCCGCGGCCTTGATTATCTCGGTGGCGAGCACGTCGTGGCTTATCTCCGCGCCGTGCTTGTCAAAGATGGCTGCGATGCCGTCGTTGCCGCTGACATAGACCCTGATGGTGTCCATGACCTCGAAGCCCGCGTCCTTACGCATGGTCTGGATCTTGGAGATAAGCTCCCTGACGAAGCCCTCCTCGACAAGCTCTGGGGTGAGGTTGGTGTCGAGCACCACGGTCACGCCGCCGCCGCTCTCGGCTCTGAAGCCGTCCTTCTGAACTGTCTCGATGAGCAGATCCTCCGCCGCAAGCGAGACTTCATTGCCGTCAACGGTGAAGCTGATAGCGCCGTTTGAGTCAAGCTCCTGCTTCGCGGCGGTGCCGTCAACGCTCTGGAGATAGGCTCTGATGCCGCCGAGCAGCTTGCCGTATTTGGGGCCGACGGTCTTGAGCTGCGGCTTGAAGCTGTAGGAAACATAGGAGGCGGAGTCGTCAACGAATTCAAGCTCCTTGACGTTCAGCTCATCCTCGATTATCTCGCAGTATTCCTTATCGAGCTTCTTCGGCGCGGTGACGAACATCCTGCCGAGGGGCTGTCTGTTCTTGATATTTGCGCCGTTTCTGGCGGCTCTGCCGAGCACGACCACGTTGAGCACCTCATCCATGGAGGTCTCGAGATCCTTATTGATGATGGCGGGGTCGGCGACGGGGTAGTCGCAGAGGTGGACGCTCTCGGGGGCGGTCTTATCGACGCTGCAAACAAGGTTGCGGTAGATATCCTCGGTCATGAACGGGATCATCGGGGCAGCCAGCTTGATAACGGTGACAAGAGCGGTGTAGAGGGTCATGTAGGCGTTTATCTTATCCTGCTCCATGCCCTGCGCCCAGAAGCGCTCCCTGCCGCGGCGGACATACCAGTTGCTCATGTCGTCAACGAAGCTCTGGAGCGCCCTTGCCGCCTCGGGGATAGCGTAGCTGCCGAGGTAGCCGTCGACCGTGCCGATAAGGGAGTTGAGCCTTGAAAGCAGCCATTTATCCATGATGGAGAGCTTGGAGTAATCAAGCTCATACTTGGTGGGGTCAAATTTATCTATATTCGCATACAGAATATAGAAAGCATAGGTATTCCACAGGGTGCCCATGAATTTGCGCTGACCCTCGACAACGGCCTTGCCGTGGAAGCGGTTGGGCAGCCACGGGGCGGAATTCGTGTAGAAATACCAGCGGATAGCATCAGCGCCGTAGGTAGAGAGGGCGTCGAACGGGTCAACGGCGTTGCCCTTGGATTTGGACATCTTCTGACCGTTCTCATCCTGCACGAGGCCGAGGACGATGACGTTCTCATACGGGGATCTGTCAAACAGAAGGGTGGAGATAGCCATCAGCGAATAGAACCAGCCTCTGGTCTGATCGACCGCCTCGGAGATGAAAGCGGCGGGGAACTGCTGCTTGAATACCTCTTGATTCTCAAACGGATAGTGGTGCTGAGCGAAGGGCATTGCACCGGAGTCGTACCAGCAGTCGATGACCTCGGGCACTCTCTTCATCACGCCGCCGCACTTCTCACACTTGATAGTTACGTCGTCGATGAACGGGCGATGAAGCTCGATATCGTCGGGGCAGTTGTCGCTCAGCTCTTTAAGCTCGGCGATAGAGCCTATCGAATGTCTGTGGCCGCAGGAGCATTCCCAAATGTTGAGCGGGGTGCCCCAATAGCGGTTACGGCTGATGCCCCAATCCTGGATATTCTCAAGCCAGTCGCCGAAGCGGCCCTTGCCGATGCTCTCGGGGATCCAGTTGACGGTGTTGTTATTCTTAACAAGGTTATCCTTAACGGCGGTCATCTTGATGAACCAGGATTCTCTTGCATAGTAGATAAGCGGAGTGTCGCAGCGCCAGCAGAACGGATAATCATGCTCAAATTTCGGCGCGGCAAAGAGTTTGCCCTCCTTGTCGAGATCCTGAAGCACGAGGGGATCGGCGTCCTTGACGAATTTGCCGGCATAGGGTGTCTCGGGGGTCATATTACCCTTGCCGTCGACGAACTGAACGAAGGGCAGGTCGTAGTTGCGGCCTATCCTTGCGTCGTCCTCGCCGAATGCGGGGGCGATATGGACTATTCCGGTACCGTCGGACATGGTAACGTAATTGTCGGCGGTGACGAAGTGAGCCTTTTTATTCTGCTTTGCGGCGCATTCGCCGGCGCAGGCAAAGAGAGGCTCGTATTCTTTATATTCAAGATCCTTGCCCTTGAAGCTCTCAAGCACTTCATAGGCCTTGACGCCGTTCTCCTCATCGCCGAGCGAGCCGAGCACGGTATCCATAAGAGCCTCGGCTATATAATAAGTATAGCCGTCCGCCGCCTTGACCTTGCAATAGGTCTCGTCGGGGTTGACGCAGAGGGCGACGTTGGAGGGCAGGGTCCAGGGGGTGGTCGTCCACGCAAGGAAATAAGCGTCCTCGCCCTTGACCTTGAAGCGGACTATTGCAGAGCGCTCCTTGACGGCCTTGTAGCCCTGAGCCACCTCGTGAGAGGACAGGGGGGTGCCGCAGCGGGGGCAATAGGGGACTATCTTGAAGCCTTTATAAAGCAGACCCTTATTCCATATCTCCTTGAGCGACCACCAGACGGATTCGATATAGCTGTTGTGATAGGTGACGTAGGGGTGCTCCATATCGGCCCAGAAACCGACAGTGTTGGAGAAATCCTCCCACATTCCCTTATACTTCCAAACGCTCTCTTTGCAGAGCTTGATGAAAGGCTCAACGCCGTATTTCTCTATCTGATCCTTGCCGTTGATGCCGAGCAGCTTCTCGACCTCAAGCTCGACGGGCAGACCGTGGGTATCCCAGCCCGCCTTACGGGGCACCATGTAGCCCTTCATAGTGCGGTATCTGGGGATCATATCCTTGATAACTCTGGTCAGAACGTGACCGATGTGCGGCTTGCCGTTTGCGGTCGGCGGGCCGTCGTAAAACGTGTAGGTCGGGCAGCCCTCACGGTTCTCGATGCTCTTCTCAAAGATGTCGTTCTTCTTCCAGAAGTCGAGGACGGCCTTCTCACGGCTTACGAAATCAAAGTTTGACGAAACTTTTTCGTACATTTCAAATTCCTCCATTTATATAAATGCTTGGTATTACCTCAATGAAAATTCCCGCAAAAAAAATAAAATCCCCGCCCTAAACAGGACGAAGATATCTTCGTTGACCACCCGTTCACACGGCACATTCATGCCCTGCCCGATAACGGCGGGCTGCCGTCAGAGCCTACTCGCCCGACGGGCTTTCGGTCTGCGATTCGGGAGTGATATTCGCCTTTGCGCCGCCGCCGGGTTCACACTGCTCCCGACTCACTTTGCACGGTAATGCAAGGGCTACTGTCTCCGTCATTATCTTTGCGGATGAATATTTATCATTGCTTTAGAAGTATATCACAACTTTTTCGCTATGTCAACACCAAAAAACGGGCCGATGCGCCTTGCACCGACCCGCGTGAGATCATTTATTTATCTCGATTTTGCCGTAGAGGGATGCGCCCGCGGAATCCGAGCGGGGGGCTCTGTCGGGGACGGAGCTTTCGCTTGAAGCGGAGCTGCGGTCGTTGTTGTAGCCGCCTCTGCCTCTGTTATAGCCGCCTCTGTTGCCGTAGCCGCCTCTGCCGCGATTGCCGTAGCCGCCCTTATTGTAGCCGCCTCTGCCGCGATTGCCGTAGCCGCTGCCGCCGGTGGGCTTGACGCCTTCCTCAAGGGTGATAACGACCTTGCGGTCGCCGTCGCTGCCGACTGAATGAGAGGTGACGCCCTCGATCTCCTGAACGGTAGTGTGGATTATCCTGCGCTCATAGGGATTCATGGGCTCGAGCACCACGTTTCTGCCGTACTTCCTGACCTTAGCCGCATTCTTGCGGGCAAGGGCTCTGAGAGTATTCTCTCTCTTCTCGCGGTAATTGCCGACATTGATGGATACTCTTCTGTATTCGTCCGAGCCTCTGTTGATAACGAGGCGGGTAAGATACTGGATGGCGTCGAGGGTCTCGCCCCTCCTGCCGATGACCGAGCCGTAGTCGTCGCCGCAGCTGATGTTGATGCGGACGTCCTCGCTGTCGGCCTCGATCTCGATCTCCGCGTCGTTAACGCCGAGATTGACGAGGATGTTGTTGAGGTAAGCCTTGGCAGCCGTGAAATCGTCGGCCTTGACCTCCTCGTATTCGTAGCACGCCTTTACCTTGGCGGGGGAGCCGCCGAAAAGACCGAGAACCTTCTTCTGGGGTCTTTCGAGGACTTCATATTTGATATCTGCATCCTCAGGGGCTTCGAGAGCCTTGAGGGCAGCCTCTTTTGCTTCGTCAAGAGTTGCGCCGGTACCGATTGCTTCTTTGATCAAGAAATTTCACCACCTGAACTGTGTAAATTATGAATTGGTTTTGGCTTTTTCCGCTGCAACGAGTTTAAGATTGTTCTCTCTCGAGCGGCGCTCGACGGTCTCGTCGACCATGAGCTTTGCTATCATCTTTTTGGGGCTGAATAAGTGGCCTATGATAATTGTCGACAGCAGGCCGAAAACACTGGAGGCTATCCAGTAGATGCCGATGCCGACGGGATATTTGACGACTATCCAAAGAGAGAATATGGGCATACCGAAGGTCATACAGCCCATTGCGGGGTTTTTAGCCATTGAGGGATTGGTCTGCTTCTGCTTTATCTGTGAATAAATGCCCGACGCAAGAGAAGAAAGGAAGGAGAACGCCGGGATCATCCAAATGGCAACGGCCTTGGCGCCGTGGACGCCGATATCCTTGTAGTTGGCGGGCACATCGCCGAGTGAAAACAGACCGAAGAAGTTGAAGTCGATCGCCTTGATGGCGTCGTAAGTAGCTTGTGATACACCTGCAATGCCCTGGAGGCTGTCGATATGCTGGATAACGAGCAGCTCTGCAAGGTGAGAGGTGTTGGAGGCCGAGCCGAGGTTGAGCTTGGCTACGGCGTCGGTGAGCAGCTTTATCTCCGTGTCATCAATGAAAAGAAAGTTGCTCAGGGGGTAGTAGATAGCTCCGATGAGCCCGAAGAGGAGGAGGAACTGGACTGCCATGGGAGCGCAGCCCGCACTCATCGGGTTATAGCCCTCGCGCTGGTAAAGAGCGGAGGTCTCCTCCTGAATGCGCCTCTGGTCGCCGGCAAATTTTGCCTGTATCCTGCGGATCTTGGGCTGCAGGCGCTGAGTTTTGGCCATGCCCTTTTGCTGGCTTATTGTTGACGGAGTCATGATAAGCCTTGAGAAAAGAGTGAGCAGGATTATCGAGATGGCGTAGTTATGGAAGCCGACGCTCTGATAGATGAGCTTAAGCAGAAAACCGAAGGGCACGCCCAACGTTTCGTATAAAAAGGTCATTTCTTTTCCTCCGGATGAGAGTGTTTCTTCGGCGGCACCGGATCGTAGCCGCCCGGAAAAAGTACGTTGCATCTCATCAGCCTGAAGACGGTGAGAAAGAAGCCCTTGAAGGCTCCGTGGGTCTCTATGGCTTCAACGGCGTATTGCGAGCAGGTCGGATAATACCTGCACATCGGCGGCAGCAGCGGAGATATCCTTCGCTGATAAAAGCGGATAAAGCGCAGCAACAGCTTCTTCATACGCCGTTGCTCCGTTCGTCGCCCGCGATGACTCCCGCTTCGGTCAGATGCTTTACCATAACGGGGATCAGGTCGCCGCTCTTAAGTTTTTTTGTTTTGAACCTTGCCACAAAGACGATATCCCAATTTCCGCTGCATTGGGGTAAGACAGAGGAGAATGCCGCCTTGATGATGCGGCGGCATCTGTTTCTCTCAACTGCGCTGCCGAGCTTTTTGCCGGCGGTCACGCCGACGCGGCAGCCTTTGCCACGGCTCTTAACTGCATAGGTGACGAGGGCAGGCGAGATCCTGACCTTGCCCCTGTTGTAGGCGTGGTTGAATTCGACGTTTTGCTTTAAGGTCACGAGCTTGGACATGACGGATCAGCTCCCGCAGATATTAGTAGGTGAGCTGCTTTCTGCCCTTCGCTCTGCGGCGGGCGAGAACCTTGCGGCCGTTTCTGTCAGCCATTCTCTTGCGGAAACCGTGTTCCATCTTGCGATGACGCTTCTTGGGCTGGTAAGTTCTTTTCATTTTTCTGACCTCCGTTTCATTGTTGAAGTTTTTCGGTAAAAACCATAAACAATCATTCGGCGTATTCGGCGAGCGAGCCGTGGTGATACGAAAATGATCATCGTCTGAGTAATCGGGGGCAAAATACCCCTCGGAATACACATTATATAACAGCTTGCCCATGAATGTCAACATTTTTTTGAATTAAGTTAATTTTAATCGGTTTTATCTTGCAATGCAGGGGGAGGTGTGATATACTTTAATATGTATCACTTCAAATAAAGGTAAAAGGTTTTGCTGCGCGACGGACGCAGCCGAGTGTAGAAAGGAACGGAATAGAATGACTTCTGTAGATGAGATATGGGGAAGCGTTTGTGAGAAACTGAGGGAAACTCTCATGCCCCCGATATACAAAGTATGGATAACCCCGCTGAGCCTTGTGAGCTTTGACGGCAGAGCTGTCGACATAGTGGCGAGCGAAATGGCGCAGAAGGTGCTCAGGCAGCAGTGCTACAACGAGCTGCTCGAAGCGTTCAGAGAGACGGTCGGTTTCGATGTGGAGCTGAACTTCATCACCGAGGCTCAGGCCTCCGCTGAGAGCTCCGAGGAAGCTGAGGAGGAGCTGCTCGACGAGGAGGAGAAATGCACATTTGACAATTTTGTGGTCGGCCCGTCCAACAGATTTGCCCACGCCGCAGCCCTTGCGGTCGCAAACGAGCCGGTCGTGAGATATAACCCGCTCTTTATTTACGGCGATTCCGGTCTCGGCAAGACCCACTTGCTCTGCGCCATCAGCAACGCCGTCAAGGAGAAGAATCCCGACGCCAAGATAATCTTCACCGGCGGCGAGAGATTTATGAATCAGATAATCACAGGCATCCGTGACCACAACATGGAGGCAATTCACGAGCAATACAGGAACTGCGATGTGCTGCTGGTGGACGATATCCAGTTCATCGCCGGCAAAGCGTCCACTCAGGAGGAATTCTTCCACACCTTCGACGCCCTGCATAAGGCGCAGAAGCAGATAGTGCTGACCTCCGACCGCCCGCCCAAGGATATGGAGGTGCTCAACGACAGGCTCAGGACCCGCTTCGAGTGGGGCCTGATAGCCGACATCCAGGCGCCCGATATCGAGACGAGGATGGCTATAATCCAGCGCAAGGCTCAGACCCTCGGACTTGAGCTGCCGCTCGACGTGGTGGAGCATATTTCCGAGAAAATAAAGACCAACGTCCGCCAGCTTGAGGGCGTAGTCAAGAAGATAAACGCGCTTGTCAATCTTGAAGGCTCCGCGATAAACATAGCTATGGTCGAGAGCGCAATGAGGGATTTCGTGAGCGACAGCCGCCCCGTCGGAGTTATCGTTGACAAGATAATCGAAGAAACGGGCAGGACCTTCGGCGTTGCGGCGGAGGATATCTCTTCAATGAAGCGGGACGCAAAGACCGCAAAGGCGAGGCAGGTGGCTGTGTATGCGGTCAGGGAGGTGACCGGGCTCACTCAGGAGGAGATCGGCGTATTCTTCGGCGGCAGAGACCGCACGACGATACTCTATTCCTATGATAAGGTCGCAGAAGCGGTCGCCCGTGACCCCGCAATGCGTAAAACGGTCGAGAATATAATGAAAAATGTCAGAGAAGGAAAAACAACTATACAATAATATATACATATTTCACAGCGAGGTTAAATATGGGATTTTTCAAAAAACTCAATAAGGGTCTCAAAAAGACGAGGGACAATATGTCCGGCGCGATCAACGCCGCCCTTTACGGCAAAAACGAGATAGACGACGAATTCTATGACGAGCTTGAAGAGATACTCGTCATGGCGGATGTCGGCGTAAATACCTCCGCCGAGATAGTCGAGAAGCTGCGCGACGCGGTGTTCAAAAAGAATCTCCGTAAGGCAAAGGATGTCAAGGAGGAGATAAAAAATATCGTTGCCGATATGCTCAGCGGCGGCGAGACCATTGATATGGTCACTATCCCGTCCGTGATACTCGTTATCGGCGTCAACGGCGTCGGCAAGACTACCTCCATCGGCAAAATGGCCGCTATGTTCAAAGAGGAGGGCAAAAAGGTCATCCTCGGCGCTGCCGACACATTCAGAGCCGCCGCTATAGATCAGCTTGAGATATGGGCGGATCGCGCGGGCGTCGATATCGTCAAACACAAAGAGGGCGCCGACCCCGCAGCCGTTGTCTTTGACACGATAAGCGCGGGCAAGGCGAGAAACGCCGACATTATCATCTGCGATACAGCAGGCAGGCTCCACAATAAGAAAAACCTTATGGATGAGCTTGCCAAGATATACAGAGTTATCGACCGTCAGCTTCCCTATGCCGACCGTGAGATATTCCTTGTTCTCGACGCCACGACGGGTCAGAATGCGGTCAACCAGGCAAAGGAATTCAAGGACGTTGCCGAGATAACAGGCATAATCCTCACGAAGCTCGACGGCACCGCCAAGGGCGGTGTGGTGCTCGCAATAAAGAACGACCTCAAGGTGCCGGTGAAGTTCATCGGCGTCGGCGAGGGTATAGACGACCTCAGACCGTTCGACCCCAAGGCGTTCGCCGAGGGTCTGTTTGAGGAAGATACCGACGAGGATTGAGCGAATGGATTACATCATAGCGACCCATAATATGAAAAAGCGCGACGAGCTTCACCGCATCCTCTCGCCGCTCGGCATCAATGTGCTGCTCGCCGAGGAGGCGGGCGTTGAGCTGACCGACGTCGAGGAGACGGGCACGA
>ULTR01056381.1_pt1 | contig 11226 bp, 5 predicted proteins | sample 1957781 | NCBI WGS metagenome assembly ULTR01 (sample SAMEA4835739, study PRJEB28245) | human gut metagenome | biome: gut microbiome; material: fecal sample | place: Denmark | collected 2008 | reverse complement strand
TCCATGGAAAGCGATATCGTGACACCGCTTGCCATCTCCATGGTGACGACCTGGTTGTCCACCACATTGTTGTCGCAGCGGAAGACGCAGCGCCCATAAGGTCCGTCGTGTAACTGCCGTTCGATTACCTCGTCGAGCGTTGCTCCCTCGGGTATGTCGAAGTTCGAGATCCAGTCACGCCGGGTGCGGTAGAGGTCTACGGCCGAGTAGGGGCATGTCGGTTCGACGGGGCACGCTATGCAACGTTCGGCCGAACCCTGCGGGGCATTCTCCCGGCGATACCACCTGAGCGATCCGAACGACGATATTTTCCGGCATTGCGACGATGCAAGCCACAGCAGAAAGTCGATGTCGTGGCAGCACTTCGAGATCAGCATCGGGTTGGCACACTCTTCGCGGCGCCAGAGTCCCCGCACGAAGCAGTGGGTCATGCGGTCTATGCCCACTGCTGCCGTATGGTTTATCGAGATGAGTTGTCCCAGTTCACCCGAATCGACGATCTCCTTGATCCGGACGAAATAGGGGTGATAGCGCATGACGTGGCAGATCCCGACGATCACGCCCCGCCTGCGGGCCGCTTCGGCAATCTGCCGGCATTGGTCGAGCCTTTGGGCGATGGGCTTCTCGAGCAGTACGTCGTAGCCCGCCTCGATGGCCAGCATGCAGGGCTCGAAGTGCGTGTCCTCGGGAGTCGCGATCAGCACGGCATCGGCCGACCGGGGCTGCCCGAAGAAGAGGCGGTAGTCGTCGAAGCATTGCGACGGCGCGAGTCCGAATTTTGCAGCCACAGCCTCCCGACGCAGCGGGTTGAGCTCCACGACGCCTGCAAGTTGCAGCCGTTCGGGGTGTTGGACGGCGTATTCGAGGTATTTGTTCGTGCGGTTGCCCGCTCCGATGGCGACGATCCTGACGGGACCATTGCCTGGGTTGGATCTGTTCATCTCTTTTCCGTGCGGTTCAATTCGCGGGATGCGGGGCGCTGATGCGGCATCCCGGTACGGTGCGGAGGGCGGATGTTCTCCTGGATCGGTCTCCGCCCTCCGCCGTGGTTCAAAGTTCCTTGATGCGGATGTTGCGGAACCGGATGCCGGGGCCGTGGCCGAGCAGCCCGATGTGACCGCGTTTGTTGAAGAGCCCCGGGTGGTTCCGCCCGTCCACGGTGTAGGGGTTCTGCTCCGAGCCGTCGGGGGCCACGTTATGGCCCTCGCAGGCTTCGCGGATGTTGCCGTCGAGGATCACCTCGCCATTGACCGTTACGGTGATGCGGTCGCCTGCGGCGCGGATCTCCTCGGTGTTCCACGTCCCCTGTTCGCCGAAGACGACGTGCTTTTGCGCCGGGATGACCCCATAGACAGAGCCGTGTTGCTGGTAGATGTGCAGGTTTTTGTAGATCGGGTCATCGTGGTCGAGCACCTGGATCTCCATGCCGTGGTAGGCGGCATCGACACCCATCGGGGTGCGGATTCCGATTCCGTTGTTTACACCCGGGCGGACGAACGAGAACTCGAAGCGCAGGATGAAGTCGCCGTACTCCCTGACGGTGTAGAGGTTTCCACTGCCGCCGTATTGCGCCGTGACGTAGATCGTCCCCTCCTGCGGAACGTAGTTGGTCTTGTTGCCGGTCCACTTTTCGAGCGAGAGGCCGTCGAAGAGCACTTCGAAACCCTCGGCCGCCTCCTCTTCCGTCAGCTCGAAGCGCGGCACGGCGGCGTAGCGGGCCAGCAGCCCGTTGATCTCGTCCACCGCATAGCCGGCGTCGGCGTCTTCAGAGGCCAGCCCGGCGTAGACCGTGCGGGCCCGCTCGAGAGCCGCGACCACCGTTTCTCCGCCCGTGCCGGGGCTCTTTGCCGCGATTCTCCGCACGGCATCGGCCGCCGCCGCGGCTGTCGCGGGATCGTCGAGGTATCGGGCGGCCACCTCGACGGCCGGCAGTGAGGCGGTGCCTGCCAGTGCTGCAAGCAGCCGGTTCTTCACCTCCGGGGCGGGATCCGTTCCGAGTGCTTTCGTGCAGCAGGCCACCTGCTCCTCGGGCGTGCGGTTCGCGGTCACGAGTTCCGTGTAGCGTGTGATCGCCTCGTCTTTCCATTCGGGGTGCTCGGTGGCCAGCGAGAACAGCACCTCCGGCACGACAGGACTCTCTACCGTCAGCAGTGCCGCGAAAGCCGCCTTGCGGTCGTCGCCGCCGAGCAGGGCGTCGATCGCCTCCTGTGTGCCCGTATGTGCCAGCAGCGGGTAGTAGCGCGCCTTTTCAGCCGATGCGGCCATCCGCTCTGCCGTTCGGGCGTATTGTTCCTCGGGAGCCATTTGTGCCAGGGCGTTCAGCAGTCCGGCCTGGATTTGCGGCGTTTCGCTCTCCGTGGCGTTGTCGAGCCGGTCGCAGAGTCTCGGGAAATCCGCCGCCGTCGTCATCCCGGCGAGGGCCGCCAGCGCGGCCTGTCGTACGGGTTCCTGTCCGGCGTCGAGCAGGGCGAAGACCCGGTCGGCTGCCCGGGTGATCCGCCGTCGTGCGACGAGCCGCAGGGCGTTGGCCTGCGTTACGGGATCGGCATCGAGCGCCGCGACGAGCCCGTCGTCCACCTGGCCGTTGAACGAGGCCAGTGCGGCTACGGCCTCTTCGGCCAGCGGGCCGTTCAGCCGGCCGATCAGCGCTTCGAGCGCCTCCTGGCCTCCGAGACGGCCGGCCGCACGCACGGCGGCTGCGGCGAGCCCGGGATCCGAGGCGTCGATGGCGGCCAGTACCGTCGCGGTCTGCGAAGCGGCGTGGCGGTCGCCCAACCAGTTCACCACATCCGTGCGCGCCTCGGCCGTCAGTTTCGGCCATTCGCCGACGATGGCTGCGCACAGCGCCTCGTCGGTATAGTCCGCTGCAAGGGTGAGTGCCGCGCAGCGGTAGGCCCGGTCGTTGTCCCCGAGCGTCGCGAGCAGCAGTTCGGTACGCTGTTCGGGGGAGGTGCGGAGCAGAAGTTTGAGCGCGGCCGTGCGGATGTTCGTGCGTACCGACTCTTTGGCCAGCGCACGTGCGGCCCGCTGCACGACCTTCGTGTCGCCGCGTTCGGCGAGGTTGTTCAGCAGGTCGAGGAAGGCTCCCGTCGCATCGCCCGGGGCAAAGTCGAAGTCGGCGGCTGCCGCCGCATCCCCGAGCACTCGGAGCGATGTCCGGCCGCCGCATGCCGCCAGGGCGGCATAGATGGCTTCCCGGGTCGTATCGTCGGTGGGGTAGTCGGCCAGCCACGCAAGGAGGATCTCCTCGGCCCCTTCGCTCGGCCGTTTTGCGGCGGCATGGGCCAGCCGTGCCGACGGACCGTCGGATTGCTGCATCAGCTCAAGAATTGCCGGCTCCGATCCGGGCGTCGCGATCAGGCCGCGGACGGCGGCATCGGCAAGCTGTCCGTCTTCGGCGTATTTCGCAAAAACGGCTGCATCCTCTGCCGTGGAGCAGCATGCAAGCAGCGAGATGAGGAAGGCGCGGTCCGCAGGGTCCGGGCAGGTGTCGATGCTCTGTGCGAGTCCTTGCCGCACGGCATCGCGGGCCTCTCCGCTTTCTTGTTCCGTCACGTGATGGACCACGCCGCTCAGGGCGTACTCCACGGCGGCGTCGCTGCCCTGCCCGGCGGGGACGAGCATCCCGGCGAGTATCCGGATGCCTTCCGTGCCCGTTGCGGCCAGTTCGTCCATCAGGGTTCGGTAGTCGGCTGTCTGCCCGGCGGGCAGCTGTGCCAGCACGTCGGCCACGACCGTCTCGACGGTGCGCTGCCGGCCATCCTGTGCCCCCGCGGCAAACGGCAGCAGACACAGGAACCAGAAAAGTAGTATGGCTCTTTTTTTCATCGTTTCATGCGCTTTGGGGGTTGTCAGATTTTCCACGGCGACCGCATCGGCTGGTCGATCAGTCGGTTGGCAGCGTCGTCGCCGATGAAGAGCTGCGCGTCGGGATCGAAGTGCAGCGTGCGGTTGAGCCTCAGGGCGCAGGCGCCCAGATTGACCAGCGTCGAGCTGCGGTGTCCCTTCACCTCGTCCAGCGCGAAGTGCTCGCGCTTTCGGACGCAGGCGAGGAAGTCGGTGCGCTGCGGCTCGGGGTCGGGCATCTCGGCCAGCTTGTTCATCACGTCGGGGATCGTACACTCGAATCCCTTGTAGACCTTGCCCAACGGGCCCTCGATGTAGGGGACCTTGCCCGAGCTCTCGAACCCCTCGCCCTCGAGCACGATCTGGCAGCCGTCTTCGTAGGTGTAGACAATCCTGCGCCAGATGCCCACCGCGTCGGGGTGCTGCTGCGGGGCATCGACCTCGATCTTCACGGGCGACGTGTCGTCCTTGCCCAGCAGGTACTGCACCGGGTCCATGTAGTGCTGACCCATGTCGGTGAGCCCGCCGCCATCGTAGTCCCAGTATCCGCGGAAGGTCTGGTGCGTACGGTGGGCGTTGTAGGGTTTCGCAGGGGCCGGGCCGAGCCACAGGTCGTAGTCGAGGGCTGCAGGTACGGGTTGCGGTTCGAGGTGTTCGCGGCCCACCCAGTAGAATTTCCACGTGAAGCCCGTGGCCCCCGAGATGGTCACCTTCAGCGGCCATCCGAGCATGCCGCTCTGCACGAGTTTCTTGAGCGGTTCGACCGTCGTACCGAGTCCGTAGAAGGTGTCCGCAAAGCGGAACCACGTATTGAGGCGGAAGATGCGCCCGTAGCGCCTGACGGCCTCGACGACGCGCCTGCCCTCGCCGATGGTGCGTGTCATGGGTTTCTCGCACCAGATGTCCTTGCCGGCCTTGGCGGCCTCGACGGCCATGATGCCGTGCCAGTGGGGCGGGGTGGCGATGTGTACGATATCGACATTAGGGTCGGTGATCAGATCGCGGTAGAAGTGGTAGGTTTTCAGCGTCTGGCCGAACTTGCGCCGGCCCAGCTCCGCGGCGCTCCGGAGGTGGTCGCTGTCCACGTCGCAGATGGCCACCAGCCGGCATTCGGGTGTGCTGGTGAAGTGGTAGCTGCTGCGGCCGATGCCGCCGACGCCGATGATGCCCTTGGTGAGCTGGTCACTCGGGGCGATGCGTCCGGGTCCGCCCAGCACCCACCGCGGGACGATGGTGAAGAGCGTGGCGGCGCCCGCCGTTTTCAGGAAGTTTCTGCGGTTGATTCCCATGGCTTTCGATCTGTTTGCGGTTGGACTTGGGTGATCAGAGCGTCTTGAGGCGGAGGTTGCGCCACTGCACCTTGATGCCGCCTCCGTCGTGGATCTGCAGGGCGATGCGGCCCTGTGCGGCGCCGATCTTCGCATCGTGCAGGTCGGCCATCGCCTCGCCGTTGAGCCACGTCTGCACGTGATCGCCCTCGACGCGCAGGCGCAGCGTGTTCCAGTCGCGCTCTTTGAGCAGCGACTCCTTCTCGTCGGGGATCTGTACGAGCCAGCCGCGGCCGTAGGATTCGTAGATGCCGCCCGTATCGTTGCCCTTGGGGGCTACCTCGCACTGCCATCCGTGTACCTTCACGGGCGGCTCGATGAACGAGCGGAAGAAGATGCCCGAGTTGCCGTTGGCCAGCTGGCGGAACTCCACCGTGAGGTCGAAATCATCGTAGTATGCGCGTGTGGCAAGGTATCCGTACTGCTTGTCGGGCCCGCTTTCGCAAACGAGGAGCCCCTGCGGATCGACATACCACTTCTCGGTACCGTAGGCCTCCCAGCCCGTGAGGTCACGGCCGTTGAAGAGCGAAACCTCGCTGCCGGCCTTGCGGGGCAGCTCCTTGATCTTCAGGTTGCGGAACGAGGCCGGGTAGCCGTGGTCCTGCAGGCAGATCACGCCGCGGCGGGCCAGTCCGTATTCGGGAGCGGTCTCCCATTTGCCGCTCGCCTTGCGGGCGAACCAGTCGTCGGTCCAGGCTTCGAATTCGAGGATCTTCACGCCGTTGAGCCAATGCTCGACATGGCCGTTGTCGAAGACGATGCGCGACGAGTTCCACTCGCCCTGCGGATTGAGCCGCATGGCCGCGCGGTCCGGGAGGTGCATGGCGTAATCGACGCCCAGGCGCTGCCACTCCTCGAGCTTCGTCGGAGCGTTCTGCTCCTCCCAGCCCTCCTCGTCGATGAGCTGGTATTCGGGGCCGGTGACGTAGGGTACCTCGAAGCAGGGGCCCTCGACCACGTGGTAGAGCATGCCGCTGTTGCCGCCGCGCGAGAGTTTCCACTCCCAGTCGAGGATGAAGTTTTCGTACTGTTTTCGGGTGACGATATAGCCCGAAAGGTCGCTGCCGTCGCCGTTGGCCTGGATGCAGCCGTCTACGACGTGCCACGGCTGTGTGAGCGAATCCCCGTTGAAGTCTTTCCACTGGTCGAGGCTCTTCCCGTCGAAGAGCAGCTCCCAGCCGTCGGCGATCTCCTCTTCGGTGAGCATGTTCTGCCGGGGGGCGCAGGAGGTGATGAGTGCGGCGGCGAGGGCCGTGCCGCACAGCGAACCGAGGAGGTTCCCGAATGTCGGACGTTTCATAGGTGGTGTAGTTTAGGTTGGTTACGATGTTTGCCCGGACCGGCGGGTATTTCCGATCCCGCATCTGTTACAAATTTAGAAAATCTTCCCTGCGAAAACAAGTGAATATCCGCCGAATTCCCGCTTCGGGACGATAAAAAAACGGGGTTCCGGCCGTTGGACCGGAACCCCGTATCGGTGCGGGAAGCAACCCTTCCGTGAAGGCTACTTGCCCATGTACTTCTTGATGTAGTGGTGGTGCGAGCCGAAGCGCTCGAAAGCGGCACGGTCCAGCTCCTCCTGGGCCGACGGGTGGGCTACCGAGATCAGCAGGCGGGCACGCTCCTGGAGCGTCTTGCCGTAGAGATCCACGGCGCCGTTCTCGGTGACAAACCAGTGGATGTGGTTACGCGTCGTAACGACACCGGCACCGGCCGTGAGCACCGGGGCGATCTTCGAGATGCCCTTGTTGGTGATCGAAGGCATGGCGATGATGGCCTTTCCGCCCTTCGACAGCGAGGCTCCGTAGACGAAGTCGATCTGTCCGCCCACGCCCGAGTAGAACTTCGTGCCCAGCGAGTCGGCGCACACCTGGCCGGTGAGGTCCACCTGCAGGGCCGAGTTGATGGCCGTCACGCGGTCGTTCTTGGCGATCACGTAGGGATCGTTCGTGTAGCCCACGTCCATCATCATCACGGCCGGGTTGTCGTCGATGAAGTCGTAGACCTTCTGCGAACCCATCAGGAAGGTCGAGACCATCTTGCCCTTGTCGATGTTCTTCGCCTCGCCGTTGATGACGCCCTTCTCGACGAGCGGTAGCACGCCGTCGGCGAACATTTCGGTGTGGATACCGAGGTTCTTGTGGTTTCCGAGCTGTGCGAGCACGGCGTTGGGAATGGCGCCGATACCCATCTGCAGCGTGGCACCGTCCTCGATCAGCGCGGCGCAGTGCTTGCCGATGGCCGTCTCGATCTCGTTGGGCTCGGTGAAGTGGGCCTCCATGAGCGGGGTGTCATCCTCGACGAAGAGGTCGATCTTCGACATCGGGATCATGGCCTGGCCGAACGAACGGGGAACGTGCTTGTTTACCACGGCGATCACGTGGTCGGCGCACTCGACGGCAGCCAGCGTGGCATCGACCGACGTGCCGAGCGATACGAAGCCGTGCTTGTCCGGGGTCGAAACCTGGATCATGGCCACGTTGCACGGTACGGCGCCGCAACGGTAGAGACGCTGCGTCTCGCTCAGGAAGATCGGAATGTAGTCGGCATATCCGCTCTGGGTCACCTTGCGGACGTTGCCGCCCACGAAGAACGAGTCGAGCTGGAAGATGCCTTCGAACTTCTCGTCGGCATAGGGGGCCGGGCCCTCGGTGTGGAGGTGGTGGATGTGTACATCCTTCAGTTCACCGGCTTCGCCGCGCTTGCACATGGCGTTGATCAGGCACTGGGGAGCCGAAGCTACGGAGCTCAGATGCACGTGATCGCCCGACTTGATGACCTTGACGGCCTCTTCGGGGGTGGTAAATTTGATTTGTGTGTTCATTGGTGTGTGTTTGGGATAATTGGTACTATTTGCGTTTTACCTCAACCTGTTCGTAGCCTTCGACGATGTCGCCCACACGGACGTCGTTGAACGATTCGATGTTCAGACCGCAGTCCTGTCCGGAGGTGACCTCCTTGACGTCGTCCTTGAACCGCTTGAGCGATCCGAGTTTGCCGGTGTAGATCACGATGCCGTCGCGGATGACGCGGATGGGGGTCGAGCGCTGGAGCTTGCCTTCGCGCACGACGCATCCGGCCACGGTGCCCACCTTCGAGATGCGGAAGATCTCCATCACCTCGACCGAGGCGACGATCTCCTCCTTCATCACCGGTTCGAGCATGCCCTCGATGGCGTCCTTGATGTCGTTGATCGCGTCGTAGATGATCGAGTAGAGGCGGATTTCGATCTCCTCCTTCTCGGCCAGCTTGCGCGCCGAAGCCGACGGGCGCACCTGGAAGCCCACGATGATGGCGTTCGAGGCGGCGGCCAGCAGCACGTCGGACTCGGAGATCTGTCCCACGGCCGCATGGATCACGTTCACCTGGACGGTCTCCTTCGAGAGCTTGATGAGCGATCCGGACATGGCCTCGACCGAACCGTCCACGTCGCCCTTGACGATGATGTTCAGCTCCTTGAACGAACCGATGGCGATGCGGCGTCCGATCTCGTCGAGCGTCACGTGCTTCTGGGTCATGATGCCCTGCATGCGCTGCAGCTGCTCGCGCTTGTTGGCGATCTCGCGGGCCGAGCGGTCGTCGTCCATCACGTTGAACAGGTCGCCGGCCTGCGGGGCGCCGTTCAGACCCAGCACCTGCACCGGGGTCGAGGGACCGGCCTCGGTCACCTTCTTGCCGTTCTCGTTGAACATCGCCTTCACGCGGCCCGTGAACGTGCCGGAGAGGATGACGTCGCCGATGCGGAGCGTTCCGGCCTGCACGAGCACCGTCGAAACGTAGCCGCGGCCCTTGTCGAGCGTCGATTCGATCACCGTACCCACGGCCTTCTTGTTCGGGTTGGCCTTCAGTTCGAGCATTTCGGCCTCGAGCAGCACCTTCTCGAGCAGCTTGTCGAGGTTGATGCCCTTCTTGGCCGAGATCTCCTGATCCTGGTATTTGCCGCCCCACGACTCGACCAGGTAGTTCATCTGCGAGAGCTGCTCCTTGATGTGGTCGGGGTTGGCATTGGGCTTGTCGATCTTGTTGATGGCGAAAACCATCGGCACACCGGCAGCCTGGGCGTGGTTGATCGCCTCGATCGTCTGCGGCATGACGTTGTCGTCGGCCGCGACGATGATGATCGCCACGTCGGTGATCTTCGCACCGCGGGCACGCATGGCCGTGAAGGCTTCGTGGCCCGGCGTGTCGAGGAACGTGATCTTCTGACCGTTGAGTTCGACGCTGTAGGCACCGATGTGCTGCGTGATGCCGCCGGCCTCACCCTCGATGACGTTCGTCTTGCGGATGTTGTCCAGCAGCGAGGTCTTACCGTGATCGACGTGTCCCATGACCGTGACGATCGGCGGACGCGGCACGAGGTCCTCCTCCTTGTCTTCGTGGTCGTCGGCGATGGCCTCCTGAATCTCTACCGAGACGAACTCGACCTTGTAGCCGAACTCCTCGGCCACGACCACCAGAGCCTCGGCGTCGAGCCGCTGGTTGATCGACACCATCAGTCCGAGGTTCATGCAGGCGGTGATGACCTCCGTCGGCGAGACGTTCATCATCGTGGCCAGCTCGCTCACGGTGACGAACTCGGTCACCTTGAGGATCGAGCGTTCCTGCTGCTCGCGTGCCGACTCCTCGCTCATGCGTTCGGCGACGGCCTCGCGTTTCTCCTTGCGGTATTTCGATGCCTTGGTCTTGGCACCCTTGGCCGTCAGGCGGGCCAGGGTGTCCTTTACCTGTTTCGAAACCTCCTCGTCGCTCACTTCGGGGCGGACGATCGGTTTGGGGGTGTTCTTGTTCTTGTTGCGGCGGCCTTCGCCCGGACGGGGCTGGTTCTGCTGCTGGCCGCGGTTCTGCTGCTGGCCTCCCGGACGGTTGTTGCGGTCGTTCTGTCCGCCCTGTCCGCCCTGTTTGCCGCCGCCCTGCTGGCCTCCCTTCTGGGCCTTCGAGACATCGACCTTCTCCTTCTGGAGGCGCTTGCGCTTGTGCTTGCCTCCGGGAACGAATCCCGAGACGTCCATCGTACCGAGCACCTGCGGGCCCGTGAGGGTCACCGTAGCCGGACGGAAGATGTTGTCCTTCGGGGGCTCGGGTGTCGCGGGAGCCTGCTCGGCGGGAGCCGGTGCGGCCGGTTGGGGCGCCGGGCGCTCCTCCGTGCGGGCCTCGGCCTTCGTTTCGGCCGGAACCTCCTCCCGGGCGGGAGCGGGTGCCGACTGCGGTTCGGTCCGGGGCGTCTCAACCCGCGGTTCGGGAGCCGGAGCGGTTACATGCGGCTCGGCGGGGGCCTCCTCACGGGGCGCCGGGGCCGGAGCCGCCGGTTTCTCGGCTGCGGGGGCGGGTGCCGGGGCCGGTTCCGCTTTCGGAGCGGGCGCCGGGGCCGGCTGGGGAGCCGGGGCGGCCTTGGGTTTGGGCGAGAGGTCGATCTTACCGAGGAACTTCGGCTGCTGGATCTCGTCCTTCACGCTGATGACGTTGCTCTTGATGACCACCTCTTTCTCCTCCTCGCGCTCCTGCTTGCGGGTCTGCTCGAGGGTGATGGTCGCCTGTTTCTGGGAGATGCGCTCGCGGATCGAGTTGCGGGCACCTGCGGCACTGCGGTTCGAGCCGAACTCCTTCTCCAGCACGGCATAGGTGTCGGCATCGACCAGCGCGTTGGGCGACCCGTCGTTCTTGATGCCCTTCTTGTGCAGGAAGTCCGTGATGGTGTTGATCCCCACATTGAACTCCTTGGCAACCTGAATGAGCCTTAATCTTCTTTCATTACTCATATGGTATTCTCTCCTTTCTTGCTGTTTTGGTTATTCGAACTCGGCCTTGAGAATCTCGACCACCTTCTGAGCCTGCTCCAGTTCGAGGTCGGCGCGTGCGGCAATCTCCTCAACGGGCAGCTCGAGCACGCTCTTGGCCGTGTCGCAGCCGGCAGCCTTCAGGGCGTCGATGATCCAGCCGTCGATCTCGTCGGCGAACTCCGTGAGGGCCACGTCCTCCTCCTCGATCTCGCGGTAGACGTCGATGTCGTAGCCGGTGAGCATCTTCGAGAGGCGGATGTTCAGGCCGCCCTTGC
>ULTR01090303.1_pt1 | contig 11272 bp, 8 predicted proteins | sample 1957781 | NCBI WGS metagenome assembly ULTR01 (sample SAMEA4835739, study PRJEB28245) | human gut metagenome | biome: gut microbiome; material: fecal sample | place: Denmark | collected 2008 | reverse complement strand
ATAACAGGAGAAATAATTCATGTTGATAATGGTTTTTCAATAATTGGAGTATAGCACCGATTATCTCGCTTTTTTTCTGTGCAATTTTGCACCGATTATCTCGCTTTTTTTTCGTGCAATTTTGCACTGATTATCTCGCTTTTTTTTCGTGCAAATTTTTAGTAATCCGCTAACTATTGGGAATAACCAAAATATCTGCACCGAAAAAAAGCGATCTCACGTGTGCATTGCACCGAAAAAAAGCGATCTCACGTGTGCAAAGAAAAAAATTTTAGAAAAGCTTGATTTTTGTACTAAAATATAGTACAATAATTGTGTGAAAAAAATGTTCCTTAAACTTAGCACAATAAAAAACACCTATTATTGTAGCTCGGTATAAGGAGAAAAAGAAATAGGAGGTGTTATTATGACAGCAGAAAGAAAACAACAAATCATTAATGAATATAGAAGAGACGAAAAAGATACTGGTTCATCAGAAGTTCAAATAGCTCTTTTAACAGAAAGAATTAATGAATTAACAGAGCATTTAAAAGTTCATAAAAAAGACAACCATTCAAGAAGAGGACTTTTAAAAATGGTTGGAAAAAGAAGAAATTTATTAAACTACTTAGCTAAAAAAGACGAAGAAGCATATAAAGACTTAGTTAAAAAATTAGGACTAAGAAAATAGTTGATAAGTTGTAAGGGGGCGTTTGCAACATGCAATGCTCCCTTTATTAGTAAATTGAGATTAGAAAAGTAGCTTGTATAATGTTTTAAATATGATGTAAAGTTTAAGATATTATAGAGGTTACAATCTATATCTAATTTGCTAATAAAATACAGGTGTTAATGTAAGGAAAGAAAGGTAGGAAAAATATGTTTAAAAGTTATGAAACAGAATTAGCAGGAAGAAAACTTGTAATAGAAACAGGTAAAATATGTGGACTAGCAAATGGAAGTGTAGTTGTAAAATATGGAGATACTATAGTAATGGTAAATGTTACAGCATCAAAAGAGCCAAGAGAAGGAATAGATTTTTTCCCATTATCAGTAGATTATGAAGAAAAATTATATTCAGTTGGAAAAATTCCAGGTTCATATCAAAAAAGAGAAGGAAAGCCAAGTGACAAGGCAATTTTAACATCAAGAGCAATTGATAGACCTCTAAGACCATTATTCCCAAAAGATTTTAGAAATGATGTTGTAGTTGTTGCAACAGTTTTATGTGTAGAGCAAGACAATTCACCAGAAGTTGCAGCAATGATTGGAGCTTCAGCAGCATTATCAATTTCAGATATTCCATTTGGAGGACCAACAGCAGCAGTAAATGTAGGTTTAGTTGATGGAGAAATTATTATAAACCCAACAGAAGTACAAAGAGAAAAAAGTGATTTAACATTAACAGTTGCAGGAACAGCTGAAAAAGTAGCAATGATAGAAGCAGGAGCAAATGAAGTTCCAGATGATTTAATGCTAGAGGCAATCAAAAAAGGGCATGCTGAAATCAAAAAAGTATGTGAATTCATTCAAAAAATGAAAGACGAAATAGGAAAACCAAAATTTGAATATAAGTCATTTGCGGTTGACCATGATTTATATGAATTTTTAGAGACTAACTTTACGGATAAAATGAAAGTAGCTGTACAAGAAATAGACAAAGAAACTAGAGACAACAATGTTGCTACATTATCAGAAGAAATTACAGCAGCAGTAACTGAAAAATTAGGAGAAGAAGCAGCAGCAGAAAGAACACAAGAAATTGGAGAAGCAATATATAAATTAGAGAAAAAATGTGTAAGAGACATGATATTTTACGAGCATAAAAGAGTTGATGGAAGAGCAATTGATGAAATAAGACCATTATCATGTGAAGTAGGAGTATTACCACGTACACATGGAAGTGCATTATTTACAAGAGGACAAACTCAAGTAATGTCAGTAGTAACATTAGGAATGTTAAGTGAAGAACAAGATTTAGATGGAATTGATACAGAAACAGCAAAAAGATATATGCATCAATACAATTTCCCTGCATATAGTGTTGGAGAGGCTAGACCATCAAGAGGTCCTGGAAGAAGGGAAATTGGTCATGGAGCATTAGCTGAAAAAGCATTAGTACCAGTACTACCTTCAAAAGAAGAATTTCCTTATGCTATAAGAGTTGTATCAGAAGTATTATCTTCAAATGGTTCAACATCACAAGCAAGTATATGTGGAAGTACATTATCATTAATGGATGCAGGTGTTCCTATAAAAAGACCAGTTGCAGGTATTTCAACAGGACTTGTAACAAATCCAGAAAATCCAGATGATTATGTAATGCTAACAGACATTCAAGGACTTGAAGATTTCTTTGGAGACATGGACTTCAAAGTTGGTGGCACTGAAAAAGGTATTACAGCTATCCAAGTTGATATCAAAGTAGATGGATTATCATATAAGATAATTGAAGAAGCTTTTGCTAGAACTAGAAAAGCAAGACAATATATTTTAGATGATATTATGAAACCAGTTATTTCTGAACCAAGAGAAGAAATTTCTAAATATGCACCACAAATAGTTACAACTCAAATTAAGGTTGAAAAAATAAAAGATGTTATCGGAAAAGGTGGAGAAACTATAAATAAAATAATTGACGCAACAGGCGTAAAAATCGACATTGAAGAAGATGGACAAGTTATGATATATTCTCCAGACCAAGATAAAGCATATGAAGCTTTAGACATGATTGAAGACATTGTTAGAGAATTTGAAGTTGGACAAATTTACTATGGAACAGTTACTAGAACTACTTCATTTGGAGCATTTGTTGATATTGGTGGAGGAAAAGAAGGTTTAGTTCATATCTCTAAGATAGCAAAAGAAAGAGTTAATAAAGTTGAAGATTATGTTAAACCAGGAGATAAGGTTCCTGTAAAAGTTATTGGAATTGATGACCAAGGTAAAATTAATCTTACTATGAAAGATTTAGTTGATTTAAGTCAAGAAAAAATCTTAGAAGAAGAACTTAAGGACGATAATAAAGAAGAATAAAAATTAGTCAGGATAACGACATGAAAAAATTTTTCATGTCGTTATTTTGTGGTCAGAGTAATTTTATATATTTATGTTGACAAATTGTGAAAAAAATTGTAAAATATTAAAGTAATTAGTATTTTTTTAACTGAACAGGAGGTAGATTATGCATATTGTACAATGCTATGAATTGGAAGAAAAATCTGCAGAAGGCTATTTTAAAGGAGTATTGCGGGACACAACAACAATAGGTAGATGGACATTGGAAGTTACATCTAACAAAACTTCATTATTAAGATTAGCAGAAGTGGTGTATACAATTCTTAAACCCGAATGCAAAGCCTTTGAAAGTCTGAATATTGAAGAATTATACTATTCTTTCAAAAAGCAACCTATAATTTTTAAAAAAGAAGATAATAATATAACAATTTTAAAAAAAATGTTAAGTCGTGTTCAGTGCGAGTAAGATTTTTTGCTCATAATAAAAGTAAGCTTGGATAATATAATTTTATCCAAGTTTACTTCTATTTTTAATGGAATTCAGTAAAAGAACCTAAGAGTTTTTTTGCTAATAGTAAAATTTCGATTTTAATTTTCACATTTTCAAATTCTGTTTTTATCTATTTTGTCCATTTTTTTATAAAATTTGCATGGTCTGAATAGTAACCAATGTCGTATAATTTTTTATAAAAAATACTTGATTTTACGAGAGTAGTATGCTAGAATAGAGGTGTACTATTTTAGTATGGCTTAGAAATTTATTTCAAAAATTCAAATTATTTATATCAAAGTAAAAAATCGTAGAAGAGAAAGAACATTGAAAACTAAATAAAAAGGAGGTAGATATCATATTACCAGAGCGAAAATACATTTTTACATATTCAGATTATTTGTTAGTAACAGGACAAATAGAAGAATATAAAAGAGTAAAAGATGAAGTAGAAAGGCAATTAGAGGAATATTATCTTAAAGATGATTTACAATGTAATGAGGAATCAGCAGAATACATTCTAGATAAAAAACATGATAAAATGTTTAAAGAAATACTATACGATAAAAAAGAAATGAAAAAATTTATAGGAGAATTCATTTGGTATGGTTTTAATGAAGAACTGGAATTACAAAATGGAGAATACATTACTAAATTCGGAAGTGGAAAATTAGTAGATATACTTTATAAAGTAAAAGGACAAGATATTTATTTTTTAATAGAACATCAAACAAAAATCGATTATAACATGCCATTTAGAATGCTAGAATATAGTGTAGAAATAAGTAGGAGGGCTATGAAGAATATGAATAAATGTCATGAAGAATACAAATATCCATTAATTATACCAATAGTAATTTATACAGGGAATAGAAAATGGTCAGTATCCACTAAATATTCAACTGAAGTGGTGAAAGTATTAAAAAATCATATAAAAGGGATAGATATAGAATATAAAGTTATTGATATAAATGAATTAGAAATTGATGAATTATTACGAATTAATACAAATCTTACTAAAGCAATGGCATTGGAAAAATGTAAAAATCCAAAAGAATTATTTGAATGTTTTAATGAAATAATAAAAAATGCAACTACCGATGATGAACTAGAAGATATGAAAGAAACATTAAAATATTTATATGAAAAAATTGAAGTAAAAGATTTAATGAAAATAATGAGAATTATTGAAGAGAAGGAGGAAAAAGATATGAGTACAATTCAGGAAAGAGTGAGAGATTGGTTTAATGAGGCAGAAGCCAGAGTAAATGAGATGGAAGCTAAACTAAATAAAGCAGAAGAAAAAATTAAAGAGAACGAAGAAAAAGAAGAAAAAGCAATAAAAGAAGCGAAAAAAGAGACATTAAAAGATGTAATTATAAGAATGTTAAAAATACAATTAACATATGAAACTATAGAACAATTAACTGGTGCTAGTATAGAAGAAATAAAAGAAGTAAGAGACGAGCTAATATGTCAAAAAATTTAAGAATAAAACCATACTAAAATAGAAAGTACATATATTCACTTGAATATGTGTACTTTTTTTTACGTATATGATAAAATACATACAATTATAAAAACAGCATTATGAGTTATGAAAGGAATGAGATCAAGCATGGCGAATGAAGTAAAATGGACAGAAGAGCAAAAACAGGCAATATATGAAAAAGGAAGCAATATACTAGTTGCAGCAGCAGCAGGAAGCGGAAAAACAGCAGTATTAGTAGAAAGAATAATAAACAAAATAATAAATGAAAACATAGATATAGATAAATTATTAGTAGTAACATTTACAAATGCAGCAGCATCAGAAATGAGAGAAAGAGTATTAAACGCAATATATAAAAAAATAGATGAAGAACCAGAAAACGAGAAATTACAAAAGCAAATAATTTTATTAAATAGAGCAAGTATATGCACAATAGACTCATTTTGTTTAGATGTTGTAAAAAACAATTTCTTCGAAATAGATATAGGCCAAAACTTTAGAATAGGAGACACTACAGAAATAGAAATACTAAAACAAGATGTGCTAGAAGACTTATTTGAAGAAAAGTATGAAGCAGAAGATGAAGATTTTACCAAATTAATAAATACATATACGAGTTACAAAGATGATACACCATTAAAAGAACTAATTTTAAAAATTTATACATATATTCAGAGCAATCCATTTCCAGAAAAATGGTTAAAAGAAAAAATAGAAATGTTTAACTTGTCAGAAAAACTGGAAGAAGATTTTTCGAAAACAATCTGGGGAGAGCTGTTGTTAAAACAAGTAAGAGAAATAGTAGAAGATTCAGAATTAAAACTTGAAGCAGAAAGACAAAATTTAGCCCAATACCCTGAATTACAAAAATACTTTCTAATTATAAATGATGACATAGAACAATTACAAATGCTAAAAATAAATTTGGACTCATGGAATAAAGCATATGAAATAGCATCAAACATAAAATTTAAAACTTGGGCAACAGACAAGAAAATAACATTTGAAGCAAAAGATGATGCAAAAGCAACAAGAGATATGGTAAAAGCAAACCTAAAAAAGGTAACTGAAAAAATTTTAATATTTAATTCAAAAGAGGCAAATGAAGACATAAATGATATGTATGAAGTTCTGAAAAAACTAGGAAATATAATTATAGAATTTGGAAAGATGTTTGAAAAAAGAAAAAAAGATAAAAATATTGTAGATTTTAGTGATGTTGAACATTTTGCATTGCAAATCTTATTAAAAGAAGATGGTACACCATCTGAAATAGCCAAGAAATATCAAAAAAAATATGAAGAAATTGCAATTGACGAATATCAAGACAGTAATTTAGTACAAGAATATATATTAAATTCAATTTCAAGAGAAAACAATATTTTCATGGTAGGAGATGTAAAGCAAAGTATTTATAAATTCAGACAAGCAAGACCAGACTTGTTTTTGGAAAAATATAAAACATATCAAACGAAAAACAATCAAAAAGATGGAGATAATCTAAAAATTCAATTATTTAAAAACTTCAGAAGTAGAAAAGAAGTGTTAGACTTTTCAAACAAAATATTTACAAGCATAATGAGTGAAGAATTAGGAGAATTAAACTATACAGAAGAGGAATATTTAAACTTAGGTGCGAACTATGAAGATACAAATCAAGATTTAAAAGCAGAAATAGATATATTGCTTACAGATGATACAGACGAAGAAGATTTATCGGCAGAGCAAAAGGCTAGTGCAACTACATCAACCTGGAAAGAAACAAATGGAGAGGAAAATGATTCAGAAGAAGAAATAGAAAGAGTAGAGAATATAGAATTAGAAGCAAAATTTGTGGCAAATAGAATTAAAGAACTAGTAGAAAACAAATTTCAAATATATTATGCAAAAAAACAGGAAAAAAGAGATATAAAATATAAAGACATAGTAGTTTTATTAAGATCAACAAAAGATCCTGCACCAATATTTGAAAAAGAAATTTTAAATTTAGGAATGCCAGTATTTAGTGACTCATCAGCAGAATACTTAGAAAGCATAGAAATTCAGACAATAATGAGCTTATTAAAAATTATAGATAACCCATTACAAGAAATCCCATTAGTAGCTGTAATGAGGTCAATGATTGGAGGATTTACAGACAATGACTTAGTAGAAATTAGACTAAGTGATAAATACGACAATTTTTACAATACTATTTTAAAATCAAAGCAAAGTGTAAGCAATCCATTACGAGCAAAAATAGACCAATTTTTAAATAATCTAGAAATATGGAGAAAAGAACAAGAATATTTAAGTTTAGACGAATTAATCTGGAAAATATATAATGACACAGGATATTATAATTATGTAGGTTTAATGACAAATGGAGAATTACGACAAGCAAATTTAAAAATGTTATTTGAAAGAGCCAAACAATGTGAAAGCATAAGTTTTAAAGGATTATTTAATTTTATAAATTACATAGAAAAAATAAAAACAAGCAGTAAAGACATGGATTCCGCTAAAATAATAGGCGAAAATGATGATGTAATAAGAATAATGAGTATTCATAAAAGTAAAGGACTTGAATTTCCAGTAGTATTTTTGTCAGGAACAGGAAAGCAATTTAACATGCAAGATCTTAACAATAAAATTTTATTACATCCAGAAATAGGAATAGGTGTAAAATACATAGACTATGATATGCAAATAGAGTATGATACATTATCAAAACAAGCTATGAGAAATCAAATAATGTTAGAAACTTTGTCAGAAGAGATGAGGGTGTTATATGTTGCATTAACAAGAGCAAAAGAAAAATTGATTATTACAGGATATTCAACTACTGATAAACAAAATGGATTACATGATATATGTGACAAGTATAGTGAACTAAATTCTATTTTGTTAAAAAAATGTAAAACATATTTAGATTGGATGGAACTTGTATACATTTACAATCAAGACGAAATGAAAGAACTTTCTAATATAAATGTATATACTAAAAAAGAAGTGCTAAAAATGTGTAAAACAGAAGAAGTGGAAAAGGAAAATACAGAAAAACAAATTTTGGATAAAATATCAAAAGTGAAAATAGATGACGAAGAAAAAAAGAAGATATCAAAAATCTTAGAATATAAGTATAAATATCAAGATTCAACAATAATACCAACTAAAACATCTGTAACAGAACTGAAAATTGCACCGAAAAAAAGCGATCTGAAATGTGCAAAATTTTTGAAAGAAGATACTGAAACTAAGATTACTAATGCTCAAAAGGGTACATTGATTCATCTATGCATGCAAAAACTTGATACACAAAACAAGAACTACACATATAGTCAAATAAAAGATTTAGTACAAGATTTAGAAAATAAAAAAATAATAACACATAAGGAGGCAGATGCAATTAATATTAATAAAGTTTATCAATTTACAAAATCTAAGATATGGGAAGAAATGATCCATGCCCATGCGGTTCATAGAGAAAAAGCATTTTATATTAGTATACCAGCTAAAGAAGTTTTTGATAAAGAACTTGAAGAAAAGATTTTGGTTCAAGGTGTTATAGACCTGTATTATATTAATGAACAAAATGAACTTATATTAGTTGATTTTAAAACAGATTATGTTGAAGATAGAAATGAACAAATTTTAGTTGACAAATATAATATTCAATTGGAATTGTATAAAAGGGCATTAGAAGATGCTTTACAAAGAAAAGTGGATAAAGTATATATTTATTCTACATATTTAGAAAAAGAAATTTTGATTTAGTTAAGAAATATGAAGAAAGAAAACCCCCATTTGATTTATAAAATCAAATGGGGGCAAATTACCAAGTTGCCGTTTTGCTGTTGTGTATGCTATTCGAGAGTACAGTAGTTTGCAGAATTTTTCCAGAATTCGCCAGATGATTTTTTCATCATAGCTTCTTCGTACATACCTGTGGTACTCTTATGCTTGTTTCTGAAAGAACCCTTGGCATAGTACCAGCCTTCTGGGAACACCAGGTTTTTTGGCTCTTCGTCAGTAATGACAAAAAAGCGATTTCCGATGACACGTGAATCAGTTACACGTACTTTTCCAGAATTGAGCATAGTAAATACTTTCAATGCTACCTCGATTGGCATGTCACACATTTTAATAACTCTTGCTGCTGTCATTTTTTTTCCTCCTTGCGTAATTACGCATCTTAATTGTTAATTGCTATTGATGAAACGGAGTAAAAAACGATTCATCATTTATTATTATAACACATTTTACATAAAATTGCAAATTGTATTTTTTTACAGCAGTAGTAACGAATAAAAAATTTTCTATGTGTTACTACTGTTAAGCTCAGAATATTCTTGCTTTTTTTATGTATATAGTATATAATATGTATGTTTTTTATGTTACTTTTATATCAGTAGTTATAAACACTATAAAACGAGCAATTGCTCAAGGAGGAAAAAATGGATAAAAATTATTGGGTAAATGTTTACAAATGCCGGAAAGAAATTCTTAAATTGGCAAGGAACCCTGAATGCTTTTGTTGGGGTTATGATGTAGATTTCATCATTGGATGGTATTGCGATGAAATTGTAGCTAATGGTGGTATAGGAATCAAGCTTATTAACGGAGTACCTTTTGAATTATATACTCATTTAGGAAAGGTTGGAATTTTTTCAGAAATAAACACATGCTTTTGTGATAACAAAGAGATGCTTATTAAAAAGTTACAAGCTGATTATGGTATTGTGCTGATTCCAGAAGTAAGAAATCTTTCTAGGAGAGACTACTTGGTTGGACAAGTATATGCCATTACAAAATTACCGTGGACATCTGAGCCACTTCCTGTATTTCAGTACAAAACTCACGAAGAAGAGGATGGGGGTTTTGCAAAAAGGGATAGTCTTTGTAATGAGATAGAGAAAATCTATAATCCTTGTAAAAAAGATAAATTTTTAGAAAAGCGACGTATAGAAGATGATTGGCTTGTTGCCGATGATGTACGTAGGGAGTTTTATAAGTTAGGAATATCGATACCTCGTGAAAAAAAACACGGAGAAAATGAATTCCATACTAAATATCATGTTCCGTATTATAAAATTTAGTCTAATAATTATTCCAAATCAAAGATAACTCTTTTATAGCTGAACGTCAAAAATAAGCACTTTTTGACGTTCAGTACATTATAAATTTGAGTTATCTTTTTTTATATAATAAGAAAGTAATACTTTCCTATTATATAAAAAGCTACAATTGCTAGCCCTTTGAGATTTTTTCCTTTTAGTCGAAAACTCAAATCGGGCGAGAACAAATAAGAAAAATTTCCAATTTTTCTTATTTATTCTGCAAAATTATCTAAGTGTCTTTATTTTTGAAATAGAATGTGATACAATAACTCTGATATAAAAAGAAGGAAAAGAAAGATGGAATATAAGGAAGAAATATTAGAAAAATGTTTGCCTAAATATTTAGAAGAAGATTTGAAAAATTATAAAGAAGGGCTAAAAAATAAATCGAGACTCATAGATTGTTTGTTAGGAGAATTACAGCAATCAATTAATTGTGCATATGTTGACAATGAAATAACAGAAGAACAATGTGATTACCTATATAAAAAATATATTCGTGGAGGAAAGTAAATGATAGACTTTACAAATTGCAAAATTAATAAATTCAGGTATTATGGTGGTAAAAATGGAGGAAAGATATGTATTATTTATAATAATGAAGAATACATGCTTAAATTTCCAGGTATAAATGAAGGAGTAGAAGAGCATGAGTATTCAAATAGTTGCATATCAGAATATATTGCATGTGAAATCATAAGAACATTAGGGCTAAATGTACAAAAAACTATATTAGGAACATATTCAAGCCAGGAAAATACAAAAACTGTAGTTGCATGTAAGGATTTTACTAGTTATGGAAAAATATTTAAACAATTTGCAGAATTAAAAAATAGCCAGATAGAAACATCTAAAAATGGATATGGAACAGAATTAAGTGAAGTAATAGAAACTATAGAAGAACAACAAATATATGATGCAAAAGAACTAAAGGAATTTTTTTGGAATATGTTTATAGCTGACACACTTGTAGGAAATTTCGACAGACATAATGGAAATTGGGGATTTTTAATAGACGAAGAAAAGCAAAGGGTAGAAATAGCACCAATATATGACTGTGCATCTTGTTTATATCCTCAATTAACAGATCAAAGAATAAAAGAAATTATAAATGATGAAGACGAAACAAATGCAAGAGTATATGTATTTCCAACATCAGCATTAAAAGAAGATGGTAAAAAAATAAATTATTTT
>ULTR01021544.1_pt1 | contig 11362 bp, 9 predicted proteins | sample 1957781 | NCBI WGS metagenome assembly ULTR01 (sample SAMEA4835739, study PRJEB28245) | human gut metagenome | biome: gut microbiome; material: fecal sample | place: Denmark | collected 2008 | reverse complement strand
CCCGCGGCTGCTTATATTGGATGAACCCACCGCCATGCTCGATCCGCTTGCCGCGCGGGAGCTGCTGGACGCGGTAAGTAGAATAAACAAGGAACTGGGCGTTGCGGTGCTTATAACCGAGCACAGGCTGGAGCAGGTGCTGCCTGCGGCGGACAAGGTTGCCGTTATGGAGCGCGGGCGGATAATAAGCCAAGGCAGGCCGGAGGAGACGGTGCGCAACCTTTGCCGGAGCGGGGAGGGGGACAGACTGTTTTTCGGCATGAGTGCGCCGGTAAGGATATTCGCCGCGCTTGGGCAGGAGGAGCTGCCGCTTACCGTGCGGGACGCACGGCTGGGCCTGAAACGAATATTGGGCGAAAAAAAAGCGCAGCCGCTGAGTATAGACGCGCCGAAAATCAGCGCGGAGCCCATACTGAGTGCGAAGGAGCTTTGGTTCCGCTATGATGCAAAGGGCGCGGATGTGCTGCGCGGGGCGGATATATCGCTTTGCGAAGGGGAACTTATGTGCCTGCTGGGCGGCAACGGCGCGGGCAAAAGCACGTTGCTTTCGGTGCTGTGCGGGCTAAACAAAGCCTACCGCGGTAAGGTGAAACTGGATAAGGGCAAAAAGCTATGCATGCTGCCGCAGAACGCGCGCACGCTGTTCACGGCGGATACTGTGCTGGGGGAGCTTATGGATGCTTCCGACGGGGACGAGGCGCGCGCAAAGGCAATGGCGGAGCGGCTTGAGCTGAGCGGGCTTTATGATTCACACCCGTATGACCTTTCCGGCGGGGAGACGCAGCGCCTTGCCATAGGCAAGCTGCTGCTGAGGGACGCGAACGTGCTGCTGCTGGACGAGCCTACAAAGGGGCTTGACGCATATGCAAAGCTTCAGCTTGCAAATATGCTCAAAGGCCTTTGCAAGGAGGGCGCAGCTATATTGGCCGTTACGCACGACGTGGACTTCGCCGCGCAGTATGCGGACGAGTGCGCAATGATGTTCGACGGGGGCATAATATCGCGCGGGGAGCCGCATGAGTTCTTCGGCGGGAACAGATTTTATACAACCGACGCCAACCGCATAGCGGGGGACGTTGCGCCGGGCTGCATAACAAGCGGGGAGGTTGCTTCGCAATGCAAAAAACTGCTGCAATGAAGCGCGCCGGTGCTGTGATGGGCGTTACGATAGCGGTGCTGTGCGTGCTGCTTGTCGCGTTTTCGTATTATCATGCCACAAGGGCAACAATAAGCCCGTACGGGGAGCTGAGCCTTTGGGACACGATAGTAATGAATTCGGACATAATAATGGGGCTGGTGTTCCTTGCTGCGTGCAGCGTGCCGTTCTTTCTTAAATTTGAGCGCAGGAAGCCGCGAGCGCGGGAAATGGTGCCGCTGGCGGTCATGGCGGCGCTTGGCGTTGTGGGGCGGACGGTGTTTCAGCTTATACCGCTGCCCAATTTCAAGCCCGTGTCGGCAATTGTTATAATCACAGCCGTTGCGTTCGGGCCGGAGGCGGGCTTTATGACGGGCGCACTCACGGCGTTCGTTTCCAATTTTATATTCGGGCAGGGGCCGTGGACGCCATGGCAGATGTTCTGCTGGGGCATGATAGGCTTTGTTGCTGGGCGGCTGCAAAAATCGGGCTTCTTTGAGCGCGAAAAGCCGCGGCGGCATTTTGCTTCGCCCATGTGGGACAGAATATGCCCCGCGAACACATCGCGCGGGGATATGCTGCACTATGCGCGCGGCATAAGCGACCGCGCATCGTTCCGCCTGTGCATGTTCGGGCTGCTTTCGGGCTTCGGCTACGGGTGGGTTATGAACCTTTATTACATAATAGGCTACATAAACCCAATAACCTGGCAAAGCGTTGCCGCGGCGTATGTTTCAAGCTTTTTCTTCGACCTGAGCCACGGCGTATGCACGTTCCTTGTGCTTTGGGCGCTCGGCACGCCATGGATAAAAAAGCTGAACCGCGTAAAGGTAAAATTTGGGCTGGAGGTTACGGCATAGGCGTCCGCAGCTCGCGGCCGGTGTTTATTATAACTATTGCAGCGGCCGCGAACGTTATTATGATGCACTCCTGTCAACTGATGGTATTGTATATTCATACAAATAATATATAATATATAAATAGAATAAAACGATTATAGACAAACACGATTCAAAATATAAATTGGTCATTTTCTGTTGCATATTCTATAATATTTTCTGTCAGGACATAATGATTTTACTGTTTTGACATGAACTATTATTTTTTATAGGGAGATATCACGAAAATGAAAAAGGTAAACTGGATCGTGGTCATAGCCGGTGCGCTGGTAGGTCTTGCCGCCGTGCTGCTCACCGCGCTCGGCAACCCCGCCAACATGGGCTTCTGCATAGCCTGCTTCCTCAGGGACATAGCCGGAGCATGCAGCCTGCACGGCGCGGCGAAGGTGCAGTATGTGCGCCCCGAAATAATCGGCCTTGTGCTGGGTTCCTTCATAATGGCGCTTGTTAAGGGCGAGTTCCGCGCAAAGGGCGGCAGCTCCCCGGCTACCCGCTTCGTGCTGGGCGCGTTTGTAATGATAGGCGCGCTTGCGTTCCTCGGCTGCCCGCTGCGTATGGTCATCCGCCTTGGCGGCGGCGATCTTAACGCGCTCGTGGCTCTTGTCGGCTTCGTAATCGGCATATTCATAGGCGTGCAGTTCATGAAGCGTGGCTTCTCGCTCAGGCGTAATTACACCCTTGGCGTTACCGAAGGCACCATCCTCCCCGCGCTGATGGTCGGCCTGCTCATTCTTGTTGTCGCCGTGCCTTCGCTGTTCAAGTTCAGCGAAGCCGGCCCCGGTTCCCTATTTGCGCCGTTCTTTGCAGCGCTTGGCATAGCGCTTGTAGTCGGCGCGCTGGCGCAGAGGAGCCGCCTTTGCATGGTTGGCGGCATCCGCGACGGCATAATGTTCGGCGATTTCAAGCTGCTCTATGGCTTTGTGGCCATATTCGCGGTGGTGCTTGCGGGCAACCTTATAACGGGGCATTTCAATCTTGGCTTCTCCGGCCAGCCCGTTGCCCATAGCGACCATCTTTGGAATCTCCTTGGCATGCTTCTTGTCGGTTGGGGCAGCGTACTGCTCGGCGGCTGCCCGCTCAGGCAGCTCATACTTGCCGGCGAGGGCAACAGCGACAGCACCGTTACCGTATTCGGCATGATAACCGGCGCGGCGTTTGCGCATAACTTCGGCCTTGCCGGCGTTGCCGCGAGTGCCGATGCTGCGGGCGGCGTACCCACCGCGGGCAGGATAGCGGTAGTGATAGGCATAGTGTTCGTGCTTGCCATATCGCTGCTGAATATGCCCAAGAAGGCGGACGCGTAATTTTGTATTTGACATCAGCAAAGGAGTAAAGTTATGATAGACGCAAGAGGACTTGTTTGCCCCATGCCCGTTGCAATGGTGCAGAAAGAGGTCAAAGCTAACGCTCCCAAGGAAGTTGAAGTGATGGTGGACGATCAGTGCGCGGTTGAAAACATAACCCGCTACGCCACCAACATAGGCTATGCCGTGAGCGTGGATAAGGAAGGAACGGATTACCGTTTGACGCTTAAAAAGTGAACGATTACATAGCTACATTCCATACCCATCTTGCCGCCATAATGGCGCACCGCGCGCTTAGCGCGCTGAATATAAGCGCAAGGATGATGCCCGTGCCGCGTGCGCTGAGTTCTTCCTGCGGAACGTGTGTGCGGTACAGCGCGGAGGATGCATATACCGAAGCCATGGGCGAAGACTGCGAATGCGTTTTCATAGTGCATCCGGGCAAGAAGGAGGAATACGAGCTTATCTATTCGCAGGAGTAATGCCTGCGGCACTTCCATACTCGGCAAAAAGCTGATATAATGATATCAGCTAAAGCTGAAAGGAAACTGAGCGGCATGAACAAAAGCTTATTGAGAGACATACCTAAGGTGGACGATCTTTTAAGGTCGCCCACCTTAGCGCATTTATTCGCCGATGCGCCCCGCGTGAGCGTTACCGAAGCGCTGCGCGAGGAACTGGATAATATAAGGAAGAATATACTTGACGGCGCGCTTGACGCGCTGCCCTGCACAGAGGATATACTTTCATCCGCGGCGGAGCGCGCGCGGCTTAAGTCCCGCCCCAGTTTAAGGGGAGTTATAAACGGCACGGGCGTTGTGCTGCATACCAATCTTGGCCGCGCATGCCTTGCGAAGGAAGCCGTGGATGCGGTAATAAACGCGGCTACGGGGTATTCAACGCTTGAATACGACGTGGCATCCGGCTCCAGAGGGGAGAGGTATTCCCATGTGGAGCGGCTGCTAAGCCGCCTTACGGGCGCGGAGAGCGCAATGGTGGTGAACAACAACGCGGCGGCGGTGCTGCTTATACTTTCGGCCCTTGCCAAGGGCGGCGAGGTAATAGTCAGCCGCGGCGAGCTGGTTGAAATAGGCGGCAGCTTCCGCGTGCCGGAAATAATGGAAAGCTGCGGGGCGAAGCTGAGGGAAGTGGGCACCACCAACAAAACCCACCTTGCCGATTACGAGCGCGCCATTGGCGAAGATACCTGCGCCATAATGAAGGTGCATACCAGCAATTACCGCATTGTGGGCTTTACCGAAACCGTAACGCGGGAAGAAATGGGCGAACTTGCGCATAAGCATAATTTGCCGTTTATAGAGGATCTTGGCAGCGGCTGCCTGTTTGATTTGAACAGGCTTGGCATACGCGATGAACCAACCGTGCAGGAATGCGTGCGCGCGGGGGTGGACGTGCTGTCCTTCTCTGGCGATAAGCTTCTCGGCGGGCCGCAGGGCGGCATAATAGTTGGCAAAAAGGAATATATAGACATGCTTAAAAAGCATCCGCTCACAAGGGCTATGCGCGTGGATAAGATGACGCTTGCCGCCCTTGAAGCCACACTCAGGTGCTATGATGAGCAGCGCGAGTTTGACGCCATACCAACGCTCAATATGCTCGGCGCGGACGCGGATGCGCTCAGGGGAAAGGGCGAGAAGCTCTGCCAAAGGCTCAATGCCATAGGTGCGCATGCCCAGTGCGTTCCCGTGCGGGATCAGGTTGGCGGCGGCAGCGTGCCCATGCAGCTGCTTGACGCATACGCCGTGGCAATAGAGCTTGACGGCATATCCCCCGAAAGGCTTGAAAAGCATATGCGCCTTGGCGAGCCGCCAATAATAGGCCGCATTGACCACGCAAGGTATCTTTTGCATATGCGCACGATAGCGGAAAGCGAATTCGATACTATAGAGAAGGCGATAGCGGAGGCTATGGCATGAAGCACGTTATAATAGGCACGGCAGGCCATGTTGACCACGGCAAGACCGCGCTTATAAAAGCGCTCACCGGCATAGAGACGGACCGCCTGGCAGAGGAGAAAAAGCGCGGCATAACAATAGAGCTCGGCTTTGCGCACATTGAATGGCCGGACGGCACGCAGGCGGGCATAGTGGACGTGCCGGGGCACGAAAAGTTCATAAAGAACATGCTTGCGGGCGCGGGCGGAATAGATCTTGCAATGCTTGTGGTTGCGGCGGACGAAGGCTTCATGCCGCAGACGGTGGAGCATCTTAACATACTTACGCTGCTGGGCATAAAGGACGGCCTTATAGTCATAACCAAGAAGGACATGGTGGACGAAGAATGGCTGGACATGATAAAGCAGGACGTGAAGGAGCGCGCGAAGGGCACCTTCCTTGAAGGCAAGCCCATAATGTGCGTTTCGGCATACACGGGCGAAGGCATCGCGGAGCTGAAGGAAGAGCTTTATAAGCTGGTCAGCAAGGCAGGCGAAAAGAACATGCGCGCCGCGTTCAGGCTGCCTATAGACCGCGTTTTCTCCGTGGATGGCTTCGGCACGGTTGTCACCGGAACGCTTATAGAGGGCAGTATGAATGAAGGCGATGCTGCGGAGCTGGTGCCGAGCGGTGCGGAAACGCGAATAAGGAACCTTCAGGTCCATGGTAATACGGTAAAAACGGCGTATGCGGGCCAGCGCGTTGCCGTGAACCTTGCCGGACTTAAAAAGACGGACGTGCAGCGCGGGGACTGTGTTGCCAAGCCTAATACCGTGCGCGTATCAAGAATGCTGGACGTTAAGCTGATGAACCTTAAAAACTCCGGCCGCGTTATAACAAACGATATGCAGGTGCATCTTTACCACGGCTCTGCCGTAATGCTGGCCAAGGTGGTGCTGCTTGAGCGGGACGCGCTGGAGCCTGGCGAAAGCGGCTATGCGCAGCTGAGGATGACGGAGCCGATAGCAGCGAAAAACGGCGACAGGTTTGTTATCCGCTTCTATTCGCCGCTGGAAACGATAGGCGGCGGCGTGATACTGGACGATGCGCCCATGAAGCATAAGCGCAACGTGCCCTCCGTTATAGAGGCGCTGAAAATAAAGGAAGGCGGCAGCGCGGCGGACAGGGTGCTGCAGCTTATTGACGAGGCGGGCATGGCCCTGCCCACGGCGGCAAAGCTGAACGCCAAGCTGAATATAGACGCGGAGGAGCTTTCCGCGGAACTGAGCGAGCTTACGGACTCCGGCCGTGCTGTGGAGCCGATAGAGGGGCGCTACATATCCTCACGCGCGCTCGATGCGGCGGCGGACGGCGCAAAGGCTGCGCTTAACGCATACCATAAGCAGAACCCACTGCACGCCGGCATGAAGGCGGCGGAGCTTAGGCAGAAGGCGTTCAAAAATACGGAACAGGCCGCGGCGGATGCCATAATAGCCGAACTGTGCCGCGAGGGCGCGATAAAGCGCGCGGGCGAACGCTATGCGGACGCGGATTTTGAAATACACTATACAAAGAAGCAGACCGCCATACGCAAGAAACTGCTGGATTATTATCAATCCGCGGGCATAGAGCCGGCCACGGTGGACGAGGTGATGGCTACGTTCCAAATGAACGAGCGCAACGATTTCAAGCAGGTGCTCGACAGCGTTGTCAGCGGGGGAGACATAGTTATGCTCACGCCGCAGATATGCTATTCGCGCGAATCATACAAAAAAGCGTGCGATGCGGCGAAGGCGCACTTTGCCGAGCACGATACAATTACCCTTGCCGAATTCCGCGATGCCATGTCAACTTCAAGGAAGTATGCGCTGGCTGTGCTTGAATACTTTGATAAGAACGGCATAACCCGCAAGGATGGCGATTTTCGCAAGCTTAACAGGGGCTTTGGCGAATAAGCGCACAATTAGTGCTTGCTAAAGCGAATATGTGCATGCTATAATAGCCGAACGTATGGGAGTAGATGGGTGCTGGTGTGCCCCGCGGTCTTCAAAACCGTTGCAGGTGGTGAGGAGCTGCCCAGGTGGGTTCGATTCCCACATACTCTCGCCAACGGGAACCGGAGCGGCAGCGCTGCTCCGGTTTTTGTGCATTTCAACCCCTCAGTCAAACCTTCGGTTTGCCAGCTCCCCGGCCGGGAAGCCTTTTGGCATTGTGCAAGCACCACCCAAAAGCTGTCCCCGTTTACGGGGAAAGTGTCGCGGCGCAAGCCGTGACAAAAGGGGAACGGCTCGGAGATGCCAAGCTGTTTTAGCATTCCCCCTCAGTCTCACTTCGTTCGACAGCTCCCCCGCAGGCGGTGGCGCCTTTTGGTGCAGTATAAACTCAAAGCCAAAAGCCTCCCTGTCGAGGGAGGTGGATTTTGCGAAGCAAAAGACGGAGGGAGTTTGCCTGCCCTGAAAGGGGAGGTGGATGCGAGTGAAACGAGCAGACGGAGGGGTTGCATCGAGGTTGCTCTTGTTTACGCCAACCCCTCAGTCAGCTACGCTGACAGCTCCCCGTCCGGGGAGCCTTTTGGGTACCGTCCCCCCGAATGCGCGCGTCCGATATCCCGCAAATTATCGCTTATATGCTTAAACTAACTTCAATATCATGTTTTTCAATAGTAATGCCGATTTATATTGACAATTTAATGATAATAGGCTATCTTATAACCATACGGAGGGGACTCCGTATGAAGGAAATAAATAGTTTCGGATGACGATTGCAGGAGATGCGCCCAAGGCCGTGTGGCAGAAGGGCGAGCCGAAGGAATAAGCGCAGTGTAAGGCCGAATCTGCGCGAATATCTCAGGCAAAGGGACTGTAATCTGACGAACTCTGGAAAGCGAACAGCACCGAAGGCGCAACCCGCCGCGAGACGGGGAATCTCTCAGGTTGGATACAGAGTCTGGCACGGGTATTAAGTATGTCGTATGCCGACTCTATTTTTATCGGTCTGATTGACAAGATATAATCAATCAGACGGGGAGCCGGAACGGGGAAAGGCGGGCAGTCAAGCATGAAGAACGGACGGGATTTTATGATAGTGACCAATAATCCCTTGGTCGAAAAGGTGCTCAGCAAGTACTATGAAGTCCGTTACCTGCCCGAGGAGAATTATCGCGCTATACTGATAACGGTGCGGGATCTGGTGTATGCGGGGCATAAGCTCTATACGCATCCGCTTTCCGGCAGCGTAAAGCCGAACGAAACTCCTTATAAGTCCGTTGTGGTCTCAAAGGTTCCGCATAAGATGAACGCGGACGAGGCCGCAATAATATCCAACTGCGTTGAGGCGTATGATAAATTCACCCCGCGCAACAGGATGCTGAGCGATAAGGTGCTCGGGGACTTTCAACTAATCGACTATACCCTGCTGTGCGGCGCCGTGGATTACGACGCGGCGGCGGGTCTTAGTAAACTGGATAACCAAATATAACCATGCAAAAAAAGAAGGAGGAGGTGTTCGATTTGAAATTGGAATTGGGCTTTATAGAGATCAAGGACATTCAATTTTCAAACGAATCCAAGGTTGAAAACGGAACGCTTTTCGTAAACGCCGATGACGTCAAGGCCTTTGTTTATGAGGATGACGACGTAAAGGCTTGCGTAAAATCCGTGTGCTTTGACATTGCAAAGCCCGGCGAGAGCGTTCGCATTACCCCTGTTAAGGACGTTATCGAGCCCCGCGTAAAGGTAGAGGGCCCCGGCGGCGAGTTCCCCGGCGTTATAGCCAAGGTGGACACCGTTGGTTCCGGCAAGACCCATGTCCTGCGCGGCATGGCGGTCGTCACTGCCGGCCCCATCGTTGGCTTCCAGGAGGGCATCATCGATATGACCGGCCCCGGTGCGGAGTACACTCCGTTCTCCAAGCTCCTTAACCTCGTAATGGTCTGCACCCAGGTTGAGGGTGTGCATCAGCACGAGTATGAGCATGCCGTGCGTATCGCCGGCCTGCGTGCCGCCACCTTTATCGGTGAGCTCGGCCGCAACGTGACCCCCGACGAGACCAAGGAGTTTGAAACCCTCGGTATGCGCGAAGGTCTTGAAAAGTACCCCAATCTGCCCCGCGTTGGCTATGTCCATATGCTGCAGAGCCAGGGCCTGCTGCACGACACCTATGTTTACGGCGTAGATGCCAAGCGCACCCTGACCACCATCATTTACCCCACTGAGACGATGGACGGCGCTATCATAAGCGGTAACTGCGTTTCCGCCTGCGATAAGAACACCACCTATCATCATCAGAATAACCCCGTCGTTGCCGATCTGTTCGAGCAGCACGGCAAGACCCTGAATTATGTTTGCAACATAATCACCAACGAAAACGTCTACCTGGCCGACAAGCAGCGTTCCTCCGACTGGAGCGCCAAGCTGTGCCGTCTGCTGGACCTTGACGGCGTTATCGTGAGCCAGGAAGGCTTCGGCAACCCCGATACCGACCTGATCATGAACACCAAGAAGATCGAGCAGGTTGGCGTAAAGACCACCATCATCACCGACGAATACGCCGGTCAGGATGGCAAGAGCCAGTCCCTGGCCGATGCCGATCCTCTGGCTGACGCGGTTGTCACCGGTGGTAACGCCAACATGGTTATCGAGCTGCCCAAGCTGGACAAGGTTATAGGCACCCTCGATTACGTTGACAAGATCGCTGGCGGTCACGCTGGTTCCCTCAGGCCCGATGGCAGCATCGAGGCGGAGCTGCAGGTAATCACCGGCGCCACCAACGAAATGGGCTTTAACTGCCTCAGCGCCAGGTAAGGCTCAGAAAGGAGAAACAGAACATGAGTTATCGTGTAGTACACTATATTAACCAGTTCTTCGCCCAGATCGGCGGCGAGGAAATGGCTCATATCGCTCCCGAGCTCAGGGAAGGCGCCGTCGGCCCCGGCACTGCGTTTGACGCAGCATGGAAGGGTGAAGCCACGATAGTCAACACTATCGTCTGCGGCGACTCTCACTTTGCCGAGCATGAGAAGGAATCCAAGGCCCAGATTCTTGCTTGGGTCAAGGAAATCAATCCCGATCTGTTCATCGCTGGTCCCGCGTTCAACGCCGGCCGTTACGGCTATGCCTGCGCCAACATCGCGCTGGCCGTAAAGGAAGAGCTGGGCATCCCCGTGCTCACCGGTATGTACGAGGAGAACCCCGGTGCCGACCTGAAGGACAAGGTCCTCATCGTCGCTACCACCAACAACGCCGCCGGTATGCGTAAGGCTGCCCCCACCATGGCCAAGCTTGCCATGAAGCTGATGAAGGGCGAAAAGCTGGGCGCTTCCTGCGAAGACGGTTACATGAACAACGGCATCCGCGTCAATTTCTTCGAGAAGGAGCGTGGTTCCAGGCGCGCTGTGAAGATGCTGCTCAACAAGCTTGCTGACAAGCCCTTCACTACCGAGTATCCCATGCCTTCGTTCGACCGCGTTGCCCCCAATCCCGCTGTTAAGGATCTGAGCCATGCCGTTATCGCGCTGTGCACCAGCGGCGGTATCGTCCCCAAGGGCAACCCCGATCATATAGAGTCCTCCTCCGCTTCCCACTATGGCGAATACTGCATAGCGGGTGTTGAGAACCTGACTCCCGATAAGTACGAGACCGCTCACGGCGGATACGACCCCGTATACGCCAACGAGGATCCCGACCGCGTACTGCCCGTCGACGTCATGCGCGAATTCGAGCGCGAAGGCAAGATCGGCAAGTTGCATGATTACTTCTACACCACCGTCGGTAACGGTACTGCCGTTGCCAACGCCAAGAAATTCGCTGCTGAGTATGCTCAGAAGCTGAAGCAGGCCGGTGTTAACGCTGTAATCATGACCTCGACCTGAGGCACCTGCACGCGTTGCGGTGCAACGATGGTTAAGGAAATCGAAAGGGCCGGTATCCCCGTGGTTCACGTGTGTACCGTTACCCCCATCTCTATGACGGTCGGCGCGAACAGGATAGTTCCCGCTATCGCCATACCTCACCCCCTGGGCAACCCCGCCCTCACTCCGGAGGAAGAATACAACCTCCGCAAGAAGATAGTCAACCGCGCACTTGAGGCGCTGACTACCGAAGTTAAGGATCAGACCATTTTCGAGGTTTG
>ULTR01093528.1_pt1 | contig 11454 bp, 8 predicted proteins | sample 1957781 | NCBI WGS metagenome assembly ULTR01 (sample SAMEA4835739, study PRJEB28245) | human gut metagenome | biome: gut microbiome; material: fecal sample | place: Denmark | collected 2008 | reverse complement strand
AGGAAGTGAAAGAACTTCCCTTGGAAACTGAAACAACAGTCGAAACGGTATGCTTATTGTCCAAACACCAAGAAGTGGGGGGAATAAGCTATGCAGATAAAATATGAAAACATCATCCTTAGGGATATGATAGAGACGGATATAGAGGACTATGTGCGCTGGTTCACGGCGGAACGTGAATGGGAAAAATGGGATGCTCCTTGGGAGAAGGAAGATACGGACGAGGAGACAGAGCGCAAAGAATGGACGAAATACTATGAATCGGTGAAAAACCGCCCTGATGATGCTTACCGCTGGAAATTTGAGATTGAATGGAACGGTAAGCACATTGGCTGGGTATGTTCCTATTGCATTGACGAAAACTATGAATGGGTAGGAAAAGCTGAGGAAGGCCAAATAGTTCACCGCGCTGTCGGCATAGATATTTGCGAATCGGATTCATGGGGAAACGGTATCGGCACAAATGCCCTTCGCGCTTTTATGGATTACTGCCTTGACAGCGGTGCGTGCGAGCTGTACACGCAAACTTGGTCCGGCAATGTTCGCATGCTTCGCTGCGCCGAGAAACTTGGCTTTGCTGAGTGCAATCGCTGTATCGGAGAGCGGGAGGTCAACGGACGGAAATACGATGGCTTAACGCTGAAATCTAAGAAGCAAGTTTGAATTGAAAGTGCTGCTGTGGCATAGAGATTCATCAAAATAACTATCCCCGCCCGCATTTACTGCGCAGGCGGGTTCTTTTGATTGAAATTGGTACGATATCGTACTCATCTATGGAGGCCAAGCGTGAATATATATTTTGCCGCAGGCCTTGACCTTTCACCTAAGTGCAATGATATAACCTTATCCGAAAGGAGATGGATGATATGACCATAAAGGAATTTGCAAAGCTGTGCGGCTGCAATCCGCAAACGCTTAGGTATTACGACCGCGTGGGCCTGCTCAAGCCCGTTCGGGTGGACAGGTACTCGGGCTATCGCTTTTATGATGAGGAGCAGGCGGTAACGTTCGTTAAGATAAAGAACCTGCAAAGCGCGCTTTTCACCATAGACGAAATAAAGCCGCTGCTTGATGCCGACAGCGCGACCGTGTATAAAGCGTTTGACGAGAAGATAGCCTCCCTTGAGAGCAAGCTTGAAACCGTGCGTGCCATACAGCGGTCATATCAGGGTGAAATTGACATGGTAAAGGAACAGCTGGAAGCGATAAGGCAAAAGGTAACGGAGTCTATGCGCGCATACGACCCAAGCGAGCAGTTCGATATAGACGGCGAACAGTACGCGCGGATAACCGATAACGTATGTAACTTTTTCGAAAGTATGCTCACGGCAAACGATGCGGACATAAGCTATACGCCGCAGGAAGACGGAGATGAAGCGCAGGAGGAAGAAGAATACACCGACCCGCTGCACGACGAGGGGTATACGCTTGTGTTTGAAAAGCACGGCTGGGAGCGCATTAAGGACTTCATTGACGAATGGCGCTGCCTTGAGGACGGTGCGGAGTATCTGCTGTACTTTGAACTTAAAGACGCAAGCTGCGGAATGCCGTTTGCAAATGCAATACTCGGCATTCTGTGCGAATGCGATAAGGACAAAAAGAAGCAGCTTGGCTGCAACGTGACCGCTTCAAAGGATGGCATGAACCATTTCTATCTGCTCAAACGAACCGAATAAAAATATACGGCAATGAAAACGCCCGGCTCCTGAAATGAGGAACCGGGCATGTTTTTGCTTTACGCTATGCTGATATCAAGTATTAGCCGGCGTAGTTGATGTCGTTATAGAACAGGCTGCCGTCGCCGCAGACAACAAGACCATTGATGTCGTTGCGGTATGCGCAGTAGGAAACATCGGAATAGAGGGGCACTATGGCGCAATCCTTGAACATTTCCATCTGGGCTTCATAAACGTATTCAACGGCCTGATCCATATCGGAAGAGGTGGCGGCCTTCTCTACAAGGTCCTTATAAACCTGCATGTCGGCGTCGCTCTTGGTGTTGGGATCGTAGTAAGCATAGTTGAGTACCAGTATGGCTTCCGCCCATTCAAGCACGGCTATACCGGCATCGTAATCGTCGTCGGCCATGCGCTCATAGATGTAGTTCCAGTCTATGGTTTCTATGTTCATCTTTATGCCGATTTCCTGAAGCTGCAGCTGCATTTCCTGCGCAACGGTAACGCTGGTGCCGCTGGAACGGGAAAGGAAGGTGAACTCCAGCACGCTGCCGTCTTTTTCAAGGTAGCCTTCGCCGTTCATGGTGTATCCGGCTTCGGCCAGCAGGCGCTTGGCTTCTTCCACGTTGTTGCTCAGGTTGTCCTTGAAGTAGGCTTCGGCCTTCTCGGAGAAGAACTGCATGCCTTCGGTTATCATGGAATATGCGGGCTTCATGGCGCCGTTGCACATTTCTTCCATGGCGTCGCGGTCAAGGGCAAGCATTATGGCCTTGCGGACGTTAATGTCCTGCAGGTCCTTGTGGTCCTGATTCAGCTCGAAGTATTCAATGTTGGGATAGGTGTTTTCAAGCGTTATAACGCCGTCTATGCTCTGCAGCTCGGCATACTGTTCCATGTTTATGCCGGTCAGCACGTCCACTTCGCCGTTGGCAAGCATGGTGGTCTGGGTGAATGCTTCGGTATCGGCCACTATAACGGTGATGTAGTCCAAATCAACGGGACCCTTGTTTTCAACAAGGGGCAGGTTGGTCTTGTAATACGGGTTGGGCTTAAGGATTATGCGGTCGCCGGGAATGTATTCGTCCACGTAGAACGCGCCGTAGGGGATAGCGCCCCACTGCAGCTCATCATCGGTCATGGTGTCCAGGCAGTCCTTCTTGATTATGCCCATGAAGCAGGTGCACAGGAAGTGCATCAGGTCGGTACGATAGGTGGAAAGGTGCAGTATAACATCCTTGCCGTCGGCCTCCATTGATTCAATGTTGGAATAGCCGTAGCCCCAGTCGCTGCCGTCAAGGCCGTACTGGATGGAGGCTATAACGTCCTCGGGAGTAACATCGGTGCCGTCATAGAACTTCATGCCTTCGCTCATGATGAGCTTCATGGTCAGTCCGTCCTCGCTGATTTCGTAGCCCTCGCAGATACGGGGCAGCACGTTGTTGCGATCTTCGGGATCCATCAGGAAAAAGGTGTCCGCGATAAGGTCCTGGGCATTATTCCAGCCGGTACAGCGGTACAGGTTGGTGCCGAGCCATTCGGAGTCGTAGATGGTGATGGTACGCTTACCGTTTTCATCCACGGTCACGCCGCCGTTATTGTTGGCGGGGGTGTTGTCGCCCGGGGTATCGGTGTTGCTGGGGGTGTTCGCCGTGTTGCTGCAGCCCGCGAAAGCGGACACGAGCATCATTATGCCCATAAGCAGCGCCAAGATTCTCTTCATTGGGGTTCCTCCTTATTTTTATATCTGATACGGCTTTGCCGTTATCATTTAATGCTTATTTGTCGTATAGGAAGCAGCTTACCTGATGCAGTGCATCCACGTGGTAATCCTTGGGCAGTTCCTCGCGGCAGCGGTCTGTCGCATGCGGACAGCGCGCAGCGAAGCGGCATCCCTTGGGCAGGTTTATAAGGCTGCCGGTTTCGCCGCCCATAAGCTCCTTTTTTTGGCTGCGCAGCGTGGGGTCGAGTATGGGGGAGGCGGCCATAAGCCCGCGCGTGTAAGGATGCAGCGGGTTGGAGGATATCGTCTCCGTGGGGCCGAACTCCATAAGTTTGCCAAGGTACATTACCGCAATGCGGTCGCTTATATAGCGCAGCACGTTAAGGTCGTGCGTTATGATAAGATAGGTCAGGCCGAAATGCTCCTGCAGATCGAGCAGCAGATTGAGTATCTGCGCCTGAACGGATATGTCAAGGGCGCTTGTGGGTTCATCCAGCACCATTATGTCGGGCCTGAGCACCAGTGCGCGTGCAATGGCTATACGCTGAAGCTGACCGCCGGAAAGCTGATGCGGATAGGAATAGAGATACCTTTCATCCATCTTGACCAGCTTCATGGCCTCCTGCGCCTTTTCAACGGCCTCCGCCTTGGGAACGCCGTGCAGTATCATGGGGCGCATGATGCTGCTTAGCACGTTGAGCCTGGGGTTAAGGTTGGATGCCGGGTCCTGGAACACGGTGGCTATGCTGCGGCGCACGGCTTTAAGCTCCCTGCCGTGCAGCTTGGATATATCCTGCCCGTTCATAAGCACTCTGCCCTCGGTCGCAGGGGTAAGATTGAGTATAACGCGGGCAAGGGTGGTCTTTCCGCTGCCGGATTCGCCGGCAAGGCCGATTATCTCGCCCTTGTTTATGGTCAGGTTTATGTCGTCCACGGCCTTTACGGAGCCTTTTTTGGCATTGAAGGCGCCGCTGGTGAGCGGGAAGTATTTCTTCAGTCCGGATATTTCTATTGCCGGTACAGGTGCATTAACGTTGGCGTTACTCATTACAGTTTCGAAGCCTCCTCCGCAAAATGGCAGCTGAATGTGTGGTCATGACTCACGGTAAGCACGGGCGGATTTTCGGTGAAGCATATTTCCTTGGCCAGCGGGCAGCGGTTGGCAAAGCGGCAGCCGGGCTTCTTTTCGGTTATGCGCGGCACGTTGCCGTCTATTGTTTCCAGCCTGCCCTCGTGCTTTGTTTTGCGCGGCAGGGCGCGCATGAGCAGTCTTGTATACGGATGGGAGGGCGCGGCGAAAACATCGAACACATTGCCATGCTCCACTATGTTGCCCGCGTACATTACGGCTATTCTGTCCGCAACCTCGGCAACAAGGCCGAAATTATGGGTTATCATGAGTATGGCGGTGTTGTACTGCGTTTTGAGATCCTTTAATATTTGCAGTATCTGCGCTTCTATCGTAACGTCAAGCGCGGTGGTGGGCTCGTCCGCTATAAGCAGCTCCGGCGTGCGGGAAAGCATCATGGCTATCATAACGCGTTGGCGCATGCCGCCGGAAAGCTCGTGCGGGTAGCTGTTTACGCGCTTTTCCGCGTCCGGAATGCGCACGTCCTTGTAAAGGTTTATAACGCGCTCCCACGCTTCCTTGTGGCTCAGCCCGTCAAGCAATATGGCTTCCTCAACCTGCGAGCCGGTGCGGTAAACAGGGTTGAGCGAATCCAAAGGATTCTGGAATATCATGCCTATGTGCTTGCCGCGCATCTTTTCCATGTCCCGCACGGGAATCTTGTTCAAATCTTCGCCCTTGAACAGTATTTTGCCGCCTATTTTCTCGTTGCCGTCCATAAGCAGGCGCATTATGGTGAAGGCTATCGTGCTTTTGCCGCAGCCGGATTCGCCTACCAGCGCAACTATCTCGCCGCGGTTCATGGTAAAATTAACGTCGGACACGGCGGAAAGATAGCCGTTGCGTATGCGGTAATCTATGCTCAGATCCTCAAGCCTAAGCAGGGGCTCTTCGGTATTATCAAGCTTGGTCACTATGTCGCTCATGTGTTTCCTCCTTACAGGCCCTTCAGGCGCGGGTCAAGCAAATCGCGCATGCCTTCGCCCAGTATATTGAACCCAAGCACGGTATACACCAGCGCAAGGCCGGGGAATATGCTGAGCCACTGCGCACGGTGAACATAGTTCATGCCCTGCGATATGGCCAAGCCCCAGTCCGGAGAAGGCGGCTGAGAGCCAAGGCCAAGGAAGCTGAGCGTTGTGGTGGCCATTATGGTGCCGGGCAGGTTGTTTGAAATGAGCACTATCAGCGAAGGCACGATGTTCGGCAGAATATAGCGGAACATTAATGAAAGCGAGCTTTCGCCGAAGGCGCGTCCGGTTTCAACGAAGGCCATCGTGCGCAGTGACATCGTTTTTGCGCGCACGGTGCGGGCGTAGCCTGCCCAGCCGACCAGCGATATTGCAATTATAGAATTGGTAAGGCCCTTACCAAGAACCGTAACAACGGCAAGCGCCAGTATGGTGCCGGGTACGCACCAGGTAACGTCGGTTATAAACAGCAGCACCTTATCCCCCCAGCCGCCGAAATAGCCGCACAGAAGGCCAATAACAACGCCAAGGAAAAGCTGTATGCTTGTGCCAAGCAGCGCCACCCAAAGGGTTATGCGCGTGCCGTAGATAACCTTGCTGAACATATCGCGGCCGAAATCATCCGTACCGAAAAGGTAGGTTGAATTGGGGGCCTGGAGCTTGGCCTGCTTATGGGGTTCATCGTAGTCATAGGGGGCAATCTGCTGCGCAAATATGGCTACGAGTATAAGGCTAAGTATCATCAGGAAGCCAACGACAAAGTTAACGTTCCTTCTGCAATTATAAAAGAATTCTCTGATGGGGGAATAGTTCATGCTCCGGCGCCTCCGTTCATGGTAATGCGAATTCTGGGGTCAAGCATACCGACCACAACATCGCTGAGCGTGTTGAACACGACCGTCAGCACGGCTATTATAAGTATGCAGCCCTGAACAACGGCGTAGTCCTGAGTGATTATGCTGTTCACGAGCAGGCTGCCCATGCCGGGTATGCTGAATATGCGCTCGGTTATTACTGCGCCGGATATAAGCCAGGGTATGCTCATGAACACAAGCACGGTTATAAGTATGAGGGCGTTGCGCATAACGTGCTTGACCATAACGGTTTTGTGCGGCAGGCCCTTTGCATAGGCTGTAAGCACATATTTTTCGCGGAACACGTCAAGCACTTCGGTCTTGGTAAGGCGGATGGTGCCGGCAAGCGAGCCGAGCACGCCGCCGCCTATGGGCAGCACCCAGTTGACGGCCTTTTCATAGCCGGATATAGGCAGCCATTTCAGCGTTACGCTGAACAGCAGTATCAGCAGAACGTATAGCCAGAAGCTTGGCACGGCGGAAAGGAAAAGGGTAACGTTTATTATTGCGCGGTCAAGGAATGTATCCTTTTTATATGCGCAAAGCAGTCCTAACGGCACTGCGATGACTATTTCAAAGAATAGCATCCAGCCGCAAAGCTTAAGACTGAGCGGTATGCGCGCGTCCATCATATCCGCAACCTTCTGCTTAACGCGGAGGGACGTACCGAAATCTCCCTTGGATATTATCTTCCATATCCAGTCAACGTACTGCACGGTAAGCGGGCGGTCGTAACCGTATTCGTGGCGGATAATGTCCTTGCGCTCCTGTGACACCTTGCGGTCAACTATCAAATCGACCGGGTCGCCGGGCATCAAATGCATCATGCTGAACACCAGCACGGAAACTGTAAATACCAGTAATAGGCCATTCAGCAGCTTTTTCAGAATAAATGATGTCAAGATCTGCTCTCCTTTGTTGGAATTGTGACGCCTATATATTAGGCTACAATATATTTTATCATGGCCATAATAAAAAGGACATTGCAAAAAGCGCGCGCATAATGCAGAATGTGATTGCATTCATTTCATTTTGTCCATATTTGCAAAACCTTGGTATAATTAAACCGAAATATCTACGGAGGGCTGCGCATGTGAACAAAAATCGTAAATGGGAGGACGAAACGGACCGCTTACGCAATTCCTTTTTCACGGAAGGGTTCCATTGCCTTGTATATAACGTGAGCGAGGCATATAACCTTGTTAAGGCGCATAAGCACGATTTTCCGCAGTTTGTAATAATGCAGTCCGGCGCAACGCGACAAACGCAAAGCAGCCGGGCATATCACCTGGGCAGCGGGGACATATTGTTCACCCCGCCGGGAGTGATGCACAGCATGTCCCTTGCGGAGCAGAAATACTTCTATAATTTCTCCGTCACCACGGAAATAGCCCGCGCCGCGCTTACGGCGGCATGCGGGGAGGAATGCGGCTTTGCGGACATTACGCCGCTGATAACCCCGCGGGAGAAGGACATGGCGCTGATACTGAACCAGATAACAAGCCTTGAAGCTACGCTGGATGGGATAGAGATATGCGATGAGGATGATGCATTCTATAAGGATGTGGTGTATCATCAGGTGTTTGCAATACTGTATCTTATATTCAGCGTGGCGGGGAAGGAAAAGGCCAATACTGCCCTTGCCGTAAGGGAGGACGAGCGCACGCGGAACACGGACAGCCTTATCAACTATCTTGATAACCATTATTATGAAGAGATTCGCTTTGCGGAGGTTGCGGAGCGGTTCGGCATGTCCCAGGCCACAATGTCGCGCAGGTTCTTTGCCGCGCGGGGCGTTAAGCTGCAGGATTATCTTAACCGGCGGCGCGTGAGCGAGGCGCAGAAGCTTATGGCGCAGGAGAATATGTCGCTGTTCTATATTGCCGATGCTGTGGGGTATCAGGATTTCAGCACGTTTTACAGAAACTTTAAGCGCTGCTGCGGCATGAGCCCTTCACAGTACCGCGAAATAGTGCTGGGGCAGGCGAAGGCGGATATATCAAATGAAAAGACGGAGGACAAAACCGAATGAAGAAGCTTATATGCATTGCGCTGTGCATGGCTATTGCGGCATGCTGCACGCTCAGCCTTGCCGCGAAGGACGACAAGATGGAGACGGATCCATACGCCGTGCCGCAGGTGAAGAACGCGCCGATAGCGCTGCTGTATGAGGAGACCACGGACACGGTTCTATTCTCGCGCGAGGCGGACAAAACCAACCCGCCCGCAAGCATGACAAAGGTCATGACGGCAACGCTGGTGCTGGAATACGACCCGGAGCTAAAGGGCACAATGGTGGTGCCGGAGGAGGCGATGAGCAAGGAGAACTGCTCCTGGCTCGATACGGACCATCTTGAGGTGGGCGAGGAGGTGTCCGTATGGGACCTGATGAACTATCTTTTGATAGCATCGGGCAACGAGGCCGCGACTACCCTTGCCATATACGTTGCGGGGGACATACCCGCGTTTGTTGACATGATGAACAAAAAGGCCGCCGAGCTTGGCATGACAAGCACGCATTACGTTGACCCGCATGGGCTGAGCAGCGTACCGCAGCTGATAACAGCCAACGATATGCTCAAGCTTTGCCGCTACGCCATGAAGAACGATACCTTCCGCAAAATAGTATCCACGCGGGAGGGCAGAATACCCGCTTCCAACAAGCGCAGCGAGGCATTCTGTTTCCGCAACAGCAACAGCGTGCTTGACCCGCAGGGCAACAGATTCTACGATACCGGCTTCAGCGACGATATAATAGGCATAAAAACCGGCTATATACCCGATTCCGGCATGAACCTTTCCTGCGCCATGCAGCACGGGGAGCTGCGCTTTTACAGCGTTGTTATGAAGGGCAAGGGCATGTTCCTTGAAGGGGAGCCGTGCTACACGCATTGCCTTGACACGGCCACGCTTATGCGCTATGCACGCACGTTTGCGCGCTTCGGCTACGGCGAAGGGGAATTGGTTGAGCAGGCTAAAAGCGGGCTTAAATGCCTTGACGTGGCGGCTGACAGGGACGTGTACATACTCTATCAGGATAATAAGCAGCCGGACTATACCGTTACCTACGTATCGGACATAGCATCGGCCAAGAAGGGCGACACCGTTGGCACAATAACCCTCAGGGACGAATTCGGCAACGTGCGCACAGCGGAGCTTATTGCCGCAAAGGATGCGGCGGTGCGGGCGTGGGTGATATATGCCGCGGCGGGGCTTATAATAGCGATAGCGGCGGTATGCATAGCGCTCAGGAAGCGTTCGCGGGCAAAATAATATATAATACGCAGCGTATTTTCTTCGGTCGCGGTATGTGTTATAATTGACCTGTGCTACGGCCGAATTTTTTGCATATGCAGGAGGAACAAACGATTGCAGTACAAAAGCGACATTGAAATAGCCCAGGGCGCGGCAATGCGCCCAATAACCGAAATAGCCAAGACTGCCCACGTGGACGAAAATTATATTGAACAATACGGCCGCTACAAGGCCAAGATTGACCCCGCCCTTTTGAAGGAGACGCAGCGGAAGGACGGCAGGCTGGTGCTTGTTACCGCCATAACCCCCACCCCCGCGGGAGAGGGCAAGACCACCACCACCATCGGCCTTGCGGACGGGTTAAGGCGCATTGGCAAGGATGCGGTTGTTGCGCTGAGGGAGCCTTCGTTGGGGCCTGTATTCGGCATAAAGGGCGGCGCGGCGGGCGGCGGATATGCCCAAGTGGTGCCCATGGAGGACATAAATCTGCACTTCACCGGCGATTTCCATGCCATAGGCGCGGCAAACAATCTGCTTGCGGCTATGCTCGATAACCATATTCAGCAGGGCAACGCCCTTAACATAGACCCGCGCAGGATAACATGGAAGCGCTGCATGGACATGAACGACCGTCAGCTCCGCTTCATAGTGGACGGCCTTGGCGGCAAGGTGAACGGCACGCCCAGGGAGGACGGATTCGATATTACCGTTGCAAGCGAGATTATGGCCGTGCTGTGCCTTTCAACGGGCATAGCAGACCTGAAGGAGAGGCTGGGGCGCATGATAGTGGGCTACACATATGACGATAAGCCCGTTACCTGCGCAGAGCTGAAGGCGGCGGGAGCCATGACGGCGCTGCTGAAGGACGCAATAAAGCCAAACCTTGTGCAGACGCTTGAGGGTACGCCCGCGTTCGTGCACGGCGGGCCGTTTGCAAACATTGCCCACGGCTGCAACAGCGTTATGGCAACGCGCATGGCGCTGAAGATGGGCGATTATGCCGTTACGGAGGCGGGCTTCGGCGCGGATTTGGGCGCGGAGAAATTCCTTGACATAAAGTGCCGCATGGCGAACCTTACGCCGGACGCTGTAGTTATAGTTGCAACGGTGCGCGCGCTGAAGATGCACGGCGGCCTTGCAAAGACCGAGCTTACGGAGGAGAACATACCCGCGCTTGAAAGGGGCGTGCCGAATCTTTTAAGGCATGTGTCCAACATAAAGAACGTGTTCGGCTTGCCGTGCGTTGTGGCGGTGAACCGCTTCCCAACGGACACGGACGCGGAGATTGATTTTATAATAGAAAAATGCCGCGAGCTGGGCGTGAACACCGTGCTTTCGACCGTTTGGGCGGACGGCGGACGCGGCGGCGAGGCGCTTGCGCGCGAGGTTGTGCGCCTGTGCGAGGAGGAGAAGGGCAGCTTCACATTCGCCTACGATGCGGACATGACCATAGAACAAAAGATAGACGCTATAGTGCGGCGCATATACGGCGGGGACGGCGCAAGCATTGCACCGGCGGCGAAGAAGCAGATTGCAAGGCTTACGGAGCTGGGCTTTGGCAATATGCCCGTATGCATGGCAAAAACGCAGTACAGCTTTTCCGACGACCAAACAAAGCTCGGCGCGCCGACGGGCTTCACCGTGACCGTGCGCAGCGTTAAGGTATCCGCAGGCGCGGGCTTCATAGTTGCGCTTACCGGCGACATAATGACAATGCCCGGCCTTCCCAAGGTCCCGGCGGCGGAGCGCATAGACGTGGACGAAAACGGAATGATATCGGGACTGTTTTAAGAGAGAAGGTAAACTCCTGCACACTATCGTCACTTGCGTCACTATCGTCGAAACAGGC
>ULTR01010158.1_pt1 | contig 11628 bp, 14 predicted proteins | sample 1957781 | NCBI WGS metagenome assembly ULTR01 (sample SAMEA4835739, study PRJEB28245) | human gut metagenome | biome: gut microbiome; material: fecal sample | place: Denmark | collected 2008 | reverse complement strand
AATTTGCTGCTGGATGCAGTATTGGAAGGTTCCAGATCTGAAAATGCTGAAGTTAAAAAATTCTATTTGGCAAACTCTGTACATTCAGGATGTCTTGGATGCGGCAGATGCGACACCGCCGGTTCATGTTACATCAAAGATGATATCTCAGAAATTTATGACTGCATAAAAGAGGCTGATGCGCTGGTCTTAGCTTCTCCAATCTATTTTGAAAATATCTCATCTTGGATGAAGACCTTTGTAGACCGAGGTCAGTTTTTATGGTCCAAGAATCTAGATGTGGATACTTCGAAGGCTGGTTTGTTCATTTCAGTCGCTGCCAGATTGAGCACGGATTTTGCCTGTGCTGAAAAGACCATTCGTATATTCTTTAAGACATTAGGGTTTCAGCAGAGTAAATCCCTGCTGTTTCCTGGATTTGAAGAGCCAGGTTCTATTTTGGATGCGCCCTTTGCATTGGATGAATCAAGAGCGGCAGGCCGCAAACTTGTTGTAGAACGATTGCATTAACCTATCAGGTATAGTGGGAACAATGGTGGTAATCAGCGTATCTATCCCGGAAGAAGAGCTGCAGGAATTTGACAGCGCATCCAAAGATGCTGGTTTCTCGTCAAGATCTGATGCAATACGTGATGCTATCAGGGGTTTTATTTCCACTAAAAAATGCATTCCAGATTCTGGTGAAAATATAAGTTGCATCGTAACAATCATCTATTCTGACAAAAAGAAGCATCATGTTCATGACATAGTCCATAACTACTCAGATGTTGTGCATTCTTCAATGCACACTCATGTAAACGGGCAGTGTGTGGAACAAATCGTGCTGGATGGTTCTTCTTCAGAGATAAAAGAACTCTTTTGTCATTTATCCGCACAGAAAGATGTAAGGATCAACCTAAGTATACTTTAATTAAACTCTGGATCAAGTATTACTCCCCTGAGTTTCAGGTTTTTCAGATCTGTAACATCTTCTTCGCGTACTCCACCGCCGAAGATTATGCCGGAAAATGTTTCAGAGATCCTGGATGCATATGATTTGTCAGGGCCTTTATTTTTGCCAAGACAATCTAAATCAATGATGATTAGCTCCTCATATCCTATTTTTTTGAGGCTTTCAATTACTCTAAACAAATCAGTTTCATTGGCGGATGATTTCCATTGAACTTTATCCCCGCATGTACAGATACAAGGCAGAATATGATCAGATAAGTCGAATGCTTCTTCATAGACTTGTACTGATGAAACGCAGATGCTGCTGCAGATAACTCTGCCTGCATCTAATGTAAATGCATCAAATATGTCCTCATCATTATGTGTTCCGATATCCAGCCAGATGTTGTATTTGGGCTTTACAATATTTTTCAGTATCTTGTAATTGGGATGTCTGGTTTTAATTCCCATTAAGTCTAGAATAATTGTGTTTGAGCATCTGTTATTCCGTATGGTACTCTTGTATTCTTCGAATATTGTTTGGTTATCCGTGGTGACATATTCATTGCCATCCCACTGTATTTCTGATACAATATTCTCCAGTTTAGTATTTGCAGTATCTATCGGAACCATAGCCACTTTGTAGAATCCGTCTTTATTTTCATTCTCAACCTTCGACTCATCTATAAGAAGCGGAACGGATTCCTGTCCACACGATCTGCAGAAGTATTGTTCGTTACCAGTAAGGCCTGGAACATACCCCACATTTCTGGACGGCTCAATGTCTCTGCTCCCGCAGTTGGAACACACTTTTACATACTCAACCATTGGCTTCTTTTCAGCTAACTCTTGGTTACTATTTTAATCAACCGTACTCTCAGCTGTATCTTTTGTGGAATCTTAGGAATTCTTTCCAGAACACCGGACTCAATATGACGAATACAGAGATAAACTCAAGACGACCGGCCCACATTGCAAACATCAGCACCAGCTTAGCAAGATCCGGAAGTCCTCCGTATGATGAGGCCACATCTCCCATGCCCAATCCTGCATTTGAAAGCGAAGCTATCGTAGAACACACAGAACCCATGGTGTCTACTCCCAGCATCATAAGTATGAATATGCACACTACTGCCGTACCAAAATAGCACACCAACAGCGCCATGAGGGAAGATACTGTTTTTTCTTCTACTGTTTTTTCATTGATTTTTATGGGGACTACTGCCTTGGGGTGAATCGTTCTATATAATGTGGCAGACAGGAATTTACGCAGTATAACAAACCTGACTATCTTTATACCACCCGCAGTAGAACCGGAAGACCCTCCAATTATCATTGCAATAATTAAAATCAAGCTGGCTATGTTTACAAGTCCACCGAGACTGATTGTGGTATATCCTGTGCTGGTCATGGCAGATATTATCTGAAACGTGGATGCGGTAAATCTGTCAAACGTGCTCATTCCAGCAACTTCTGGACCTAAAAATGCGAATAAAATCAAGCTTGCAATTATGACGATAAGTACATATGCTCTAAATTCGGAGTTTTTGATGAGTTCCTTATACCCGCCTCTGCTCATGGCGCGGAACTGCAGGAAAAAGTTCGTACCACCCAGGAACATGAATATAATCACAATCCACTCTACTATCCGGCTGTTGAAATGAGATATGCTGTCTGAATACGGTGAAAGCCCTCCTGTTGATATGGATGAGAGCGCAATAGTTGCAGAGTCATAGACGCCCAATCCTGTCAATAGGAGCATCACAATCATCAACAGCGTAAGGCTGAGATAGATGTAATGGAATTTTCTTGATTCTTCCTGCATCCTTTGTGTAATATTCTGAGTGTCTGTTCCTGCCAATTCTAACGTCACAAGGCTGCGGCCAGTGGCCCCCATCATTGGTAGGATCGTCACGAATATCATAATTATACCCGCGCCTCCCAGCCACTGCATCATGCTTCTCCACAACAGTATGCTTTTAGACCATTCTTCAATAGGAGCTACGCCGCCTCCACCCATAATTGTAGATCCAGTCGTTGTGAATCCGCTCATTGATTCAAAAAGTGCATCGATTACATCCATTCCAGACAGGATGAACGGAAGTGAACCGAATATTGTAACGAGAATCCATGATGTGGTGATTACAAACAGAGTTTCAGTAGAACGCGTATGCTCTGCTGATTTGAATCTCATAAGAAGTGGAATAGAGAAAAGGAAACAGATCAGCATGGTGATGATCCATGGATCATATGGGTCATTGAAGATGTATGAGCAGATTAAAGGAACGATCAATGCCAAGCCCACATAGAATACCAGCGTCCCAAATAGGTACAGCACGGTATTCTCTCTTCTTGAGACTTTTTTTGTTATAGTATATTTGTCAACACCATGTCGTTTGAAAAATGATTTTTTCTTAACTGGTGCTATTTGACTATTTTGGGATGGTTTGGTCAGTTCCATGCAGTGCCTCTTAAGGTGTTATAGGTATAGTCGTTCCAAACAGTTTTTCCAACGCATGAATGTCCATCTTATCAGCGTAAACCAGAAGAGTATCTCCTTCTTTGATTACAGCCTCTGGTCCTGGTATTATGATATCGGTTCCAGTTATAATCAGAGCGATGTTGGTCCTATCTGGCAGATTGGCTTCGATAAGCATTTTGTCTTTTATGCGGCAGCGTGGCCCTACAGTGAGTCCAATAAACTCTTCCGTTGTACTCTCCATGGTCATTAAGACTTCATATTCTGGAACTGTCTGGCGAATGGCTTCGTTCGCAACCACGCCATAATATCCGATTGCCGCATCGATACCTGCCATTCTAAAAATATCTCTGTAATCTCCCTTAGTGTATACTGTAACAGTCTTGCTGACTCCTAGATGCTTTCCTACAAGGCAGGACAGCAGGTTACCGTCTTCATTATTGGTGGTGCATACTAAAACATCTGTATTCTTGGCGTCTTGGCTACGCAGAACTAGTGGATCTGTACCGTTGTCATTGATGATTATCGCATCATCGAACATCTTAGACAGCTCTTGACAGCGATTCTCGTCTTTTTCAATGAGTCTGACACTGACCTTTTCTTCGGACAGCATTTCTAGCAGGTATTCTGCCAATATGCTGCCTCCAATCATTAGAATATCGCGATGTTTTTTATGGGGGCTGAGGAACTTATCAAACTCACGAAGCGATTCCCGGTCTCCAATGACAACTGCTTCATCGCCAACAATAAAATAATCATCATCTGTGGGCACTATGCTTTCCATTCCTTTCTGGCTCATCCGGTGGATCATGATGATCTTACATTTTTTAGGCAGTGGAAGGTGCTTCAAAGCTATTCCCTGAATACCGTGACGGTTATCCGGTCCAATACGGAACTTTGCAAGGCTTAATCCAACAGCTTCAATATCCTCAAAATCAATCGCATTATCCATCATTGCGATTTCTTTCATTTTGGATGCTACAATATACTCTGGAGAAATTATGCAGTCCACACTAAGATAGTTTTCCAGCTGGTCCCCAAATGTATAATCTCTGTCTCTCATTCTAGCAAGCGTTGTTACATTGGGGTTTAGACGTTTGGCAGTCATACAGGCGAATATATTGGCCTCGTCACTTTCTGTAACTGCCATAAGCAGGTCTGTTTTTTCATTTAGGAGTTGATTAAGAATTCTTGGGCTGGCACCATTGGCATTGATTCCGCCGACGTTCAACGAATTGATAACGTAATCGAATCGCTTTTTGTCTCTTTCAACTACTGTCACTGAATGTTGTTTTGAAAGTATTTGTGCCAATAGGTATCCAACATTACCAGCTCCTATGATGACGATATTCATGATCGTTCCTGCCTACTTTCAGCTGAGGAGTATGCGTGGAACAATAAAAGGATATCCCTCTCTTGAGAGATATCTACTTATTTATTGGTAATTAGTTTTTATCATCTGTTTTTTTCCGGATCTCCTCTTTCATTTCTCCCATTTTTGGCGACTCAGACGACATATTTTTCTGATCCATGCTGCCACGGACATTGTCTTTCATATCAGAAGCTGATGATTTTTCATCTCCCATGCTCTCGTGAACCTTATCTTTCATGTCATCCATCTTTGAAGATGTTGCCGAAGATGTATTGCTTACTGCGTTCTGCATTTTATCTTTCATATCGTTCATCTTGGAGGATCCAGCAGACATTGTTTTATCTCCCATGTCCTTCATTTTATCCTTCATGCCCTGCATTTTCTGAGAGCTGGTAGACATGGCTTTATCCATCATTCCTCCCTTTGGAACCATCTTCACATCTCCGCCCTGTGGAACATCCGTATCTATCAAATCTCCTTTGACATCCTTTGGCATCAGCACAGCATCTATCACATGTACGAGCCCATTGCGGCATTCAATGTCTGCTTCAGTAACTGAAGCGTTTCCTACTTTGAATCCATTGCATGTTTCTAAGTCAAGAACTTCCCCATCCAGAGCCATCGCATTTTTGGCAGATATTGCATCCGAGGAAGATATCTGATCTGCAATGACATGATGTTTTATCACTTCGGCCATCCTGGCCTTGTCCATCATCAGAGTATCCATCAATCCCGCTGGCAGATTTGCGAATGCCTCATCTGTCGGAGCAAATAACGTAAATGGTCCGCTGCCATTGAGCTCTTCTTCCAGTCCACTTAAATCTACAGCATCGGCGAGACTCTGAAATCCTCCCTTGTTTTCAAGTGTTTTCAAAATCTTTCTTTCCATGCTCAATAAGTGATGTTTGCGCTCCATAAAATTGAGGCACATTGCATTTTATATGCAATCTCTCCAAGCATAATGCGGTTTATCACTGCTAGTCCGCATTTTTTGAAAAGTAGAAACTGTAATAACATCAACATGCTTTGTGGTAGTGGAGACACACAATGTCCAATGGGGATTTAAAAAAAGCTATTGTCGATGCAGCATTGGAGTTATTTGCCGAGAGGGGCTTATCAAATGTTGACATGAATGATATATCCAAACGTTCTGGAGTTTCGATTGATAATATCTTGCAATATTATGAGATTCCTGGTGACATTTTGCATGAATCATTTAAGAAAGGCCAGAGAAAAATGGAAGAGATCTTTAGAGATCCAGTTATGGGAAACATGGATAGTTATCTAGAAGTAATGTTTGACGGTCTTGAAGCTGCCATAAGTCCATGGGGTCCAGAACTTTATTTCAATACTCTTTATCAATCCACTAAAGACAAAGTTTTAAAAGATGCTTTTCTAAGATCATCGAGAAGTATGGGATTTGCTGTAAAATCATTCTTGGCTCAGATGGTTGCCATGTCAATCGTTGACGAGATTGAAAATGTGGAAATAGTCAACAGCAATCTGGTAAGTTCATTTATTGAAAATCTTGCAAAGTCTTTAGAAGGTGTGAGCATGAATGATATAAAATCTAATTGGGTGAAGAATGCTTCCAAAATGCTCGTCCAATCATCATCCACTCATGTTGAATGAATAGGCAAACATTCTATATCTGAACCACCCAAAACTATCTTGGGTGAATTATGAACAACGAAAATCAAAAATGTTGTAAACCTCAGAATAATGCTATCGAAGATATTGGAAAAGCAATGGACAGCATTAAACTCACGGTAGGTGGGATGGTTCAGTCAGCGGGCAATATGATAGCTCCTCACTTTCCAGCTGTGGATATCATAGATAATTTTGACGGGTACATTATAAATATAGATTTACCTGGAATATCTAAAGAAAATGTATCTCTGGAATGTTCAGATCATGCACTTGTAATCAAAGCAACCAGAATCGATGAGGAAGAGACAAAAAGTGCTGGTTACATAAAAAGGGAACGTGGTGTTTCAACGGCATATCGGAGAATAGAACTGCCAGAAGATGCAGATCGAGACAACCTTGAGGCTGAATTGGTAAATGGAGTTCTGCGCATTGATATACCTAAAAAGGAAATGAGTGTCAGAAAAATTGATTTAAAATAAATAAGCCGCTAGTGCGGCTGTTAATTTCATGCGATTTTGTTTCCAGCATTCGGACTGGCACCCTGGTCGAATACTTCGGCAGGCTCTACAATCCAGACGCCTGCTGCACGAAGGTGTATTGCAGCAAGGTGCTCATTCATTCCATCTACAACAGGACCTGATGTCTGATAATCCTTGATGGAGGCGCTGATGGAATATGATTCTTTTCCGCCTGATACGAGAATGGACATTTTCTTGCCGTTTGCTTTCATGTTCTCTAAGTTCTTTCCAGTGGTTTTCATCAGGACTGCTCCGAATACGATTGTATTTGCATCTGGAGCTGAAAGACTTCCAACCTGAATTGCATGCGCATTTCCCTGAGCGTCAGCAGTAGCTAAAATCTTGACTGCAGACGGATCATTTACGAGTTTCATAACATTTTCCGGTAATGATACCATATTAACACCTACGTTCTAAATTGAAGAAGTAATACATAAATATTTAGAATGTATACAATTTTATACAAACCATAGAACGCTGGATTGAACCTCAGGGATATTTTATGTAAGCGTGCATTTCTCTCCTTTTTTTCTTGTTGTGATTCTGCATGCTGGCTATAAGAAAATAGTGACCTCAAATCCTGCTTATTTTCTGCATAATTTTTACAGCCAAACTCATACGTATACATCCCATCACCTGTTGGATTAAGACATGAGGATATTAGATGCGGTCTTGCGCATCTCTCATCTCCCGCTCGTCGTTGCCATAGTAGTAACTGAACGTTGTTCCCCAAGAAGTGTGCCCAGTGTTCATCATAACGACATGTTGAGGCGTTCCGGCTCTTGCCTGACGACGCACATATGTTGCCCGAAGGTCGTGGGGTCTGTAGTACATGCTTTGCATCTTGCTTATTTTCGTTATTGAGTTGTACACAACCTGTACTCCCAGATGCTTGCCCGTGTGAAAATTTATAAAAAGATACGGCTCTCCTACCAACCCGTTCTTCGTCAGTGCTTCTTCTCTCTGCTTGAGATAGTCTATAAGAAGAGGTGTAGTTTTTTTGTGCAGAACAAGCAGACGCTTTCTTCTGCCTTTCTGCACAATGCGCGTTCTGCCTGATTTTACCAGCTCCTTCGCCTGAGGCAGTGTGATGTTTATAATGTCTCCACGTCTCAGACTGTTGTCCACCGCAAGCGAGAAAAATAGCTCGCAACGAGTGCCAATTCCATGTGCAATCTGTCGTGCTTCTTCGATCTGCTCTTCTTCTAAGAAAACACGGTCTTCTTTCGGTTCGGATATGTACCTTGTAATGATTTCTTCTACATCTTGATATTTGCAGAATTTTAGGAATAGTTGTAATATCAGCGTATAGTTCGCGATTGTATTGGGTTTGAGTCCTTTTTGCTCCAGCAGTGCATCCAAAGCCTGATAGTTTTTCAGAGGTACATCTAATGGATTTTCCGGCTTCCCTAGCGTAATCCAGATGGATTTCAAGACACGGCTCCGCATAGCTATCGTCTGCTCTGAATTGTGATGCGATCTTTGACGCTTCTCGTATGCTCTCATTCGCTGATGCCAGCGATCTTGATACTTGTATGGCATGCATCAGTCGCCCCCCTCTAGTATATCATCGTTTACTTGGAATCTGCATTTGTGAAAAACGCATTTGACTGGATCAGTATAAAGAGATTCTAAAACACAGATGCCGTCTTTATGAAACAGGCATTCGGTGCGATCTGAAAACTCATGGCACGTATAGCCAATGTAGATGCGGATAGGAGCCATTTACTCATCCCCCTCAGAATAGTAAACTCCTGCCAGATCATGGTCATAGACGTCACCGATGTCATCCTCCTGTGAGTCTACAGACAGCCGTTTTCTTAGTTCATCCAAGGGAGACTCAGCAGCCTCACACTCAGTCTTGAATATCAAATCACGATCTTCATCAAAATCTAATATCCATCTCTGAGATGTCAGAGTGTCAATTATCTCACGGCAGGCATTAGCAGCAATGTCCCAAAAAGTCTCCATTTCGGCATTATACGCCGGCAGACAAATCGACATGACGGGTTTGCATTTATCTATCTGAAAATAAACTACTCTGGCGTTACCAAGGGAACATTTGATTTTTCCGCTTGGTGTAGATAAGTTATATGGTGTACATATCCTGTCTTTCAGCAGTTCTAGTGAGCCTTCTTGTAGTACTTTCGGATGGAACTCCATATGGTGTATGAGCACTTTCCTTGGGCTTTGAGAGCTTTCGCTATTTTGTGTTTCATTTGACATTTTTCTTTCCTCCGTTGATTAAGAAAAGTGAAAATTATGCCTGGGCTTTGCGGATATAAATGCGCCCATCGTCTTCTTCTATGAAGTCTATGAGCTCTTGTTTGCTTACCATCAGGCGTTGTGCCACGTTATCTGGAATTGTGATTCTCCTGTTCGTGGTCATTGGTTTACTTGCAATTACACGAGGCATTAACATTCACCCTACAACCTAGAAGGGCGTGTTAGGTTATATAGGTTACTATGTTAAAGGTAGTACCTTCAAGTGTGTATGGTAGATATTAACACTACAATTGTGTATAGCGATGGCAACATGGTAAAATCAGTGCTCTCACAGCCCAATTCTGTAACTTTATTAGTTTATCTTTTAGAATCAGGCGGTTCTGCTAAGACATCTCATATTCAAGATGCAGTTGGGAACTATAATTCTGTAAAATCAGCAGGCGAACGTCTAGAAAAAGAAGGGCTTGTAACGATTACAGAACATACTGGTCAAAGCAGGTACATGCTTTATGAACTTACAGAAAAAGGCAGAGATGTGGCGAAACATCTGAAGAAAGCTGAAGATGCACTACAGGGAATACTGGCTGAAGAAGATGATTATGTTTCAGCATCTGGGGCGGTTCTTTCTCAGATAAATGGAGAAGAAAAGAAAGATTGATCTGGCTATGGCACAACAATCTTCTTCAGAATTAGCTTTTGCTACGTTATTTTTACAGACTTATAACATAATTTAACTACCAACCAGTATCCCATTATTTGACTTTTAAAGAACAGAGGATTCTATGGTCTAAACCAATCATAAAAAAGTCTGGCTATGCCGGAGGTCTGACGGGGCAGCTCTAACTGATAGCAAAAATAATACAATTAATTAAAAGATATTACAAGAAATTATCTTGTTTTATAATGCAATAATATAGTTTCAAAATATCACATAGAATCTAGTCGCAACTAATTGTGTAAAGAGGATTAAATAATTATAAGCTAATCTGTGAAAAGATAGGCTGTGATTGGGATTTTTTAAAATATTGTCTATCAGGAGAGAATCATATGGAAGAAGACATGAAGGTATATCGCCTTAAATATTATCCAATCCAATCATTTGGAATCTGGAAAGGAGATGAGGGCTGGAAGAATAATAATATTATACATTTTGAGAACTTTACAGACTATTGTGCAATCATCATCAATGGGGAAGGGCATCTTGAGATATTGAGTCTTTTTGAAATTCCCGATGATAAAGATATTCACTTTATGCCAGCACAGCTAGGCACATATGCAGTTGTCCAAGAATTCGATGAAACCGAGAGATATTTCTTAGGTTGTGTCCTAGAGGGAAAGATGATGGATCTACATATATTTCATGAGGGCATCAGCGAATTGACCCTATCTCCTAAGATGATTGCGGGACAACAGGCGATAAAGGTGTGTAGTGAATGTTATCATATATATTCCATATATGAGCCGGAATTCTGCGTACATTGTGGGTCAATAGAGTATACGCATGCAGACATAAACTGGGTTAATGCAAATCTGAAAGCTAATGTGCCTATTGGATGCGATGAACGGTATAGTTAAGCAAAAAAGTATAAACATCTTAGCACATACAATTTATGGGATCAGAGGTGACCGCCCTCTTGCGAGGACGGGGTTCGTAACGTGAACCGCTCGTGACTGACATTAGTGCCAGTCAATAGTGATCACAACCGAATCATCGATCATGATCATAGTGCAGATCACCACGGTCAAACGTGGTATTTTACCACCTCCTCCCGAGGGTCTGACCCGCAGAGAAGGTTTGGCGACTCACCTCTGCGGAGTCAGCTCAACCTCTTTCGGGTGATTTTTGGATAGAAGTATAGGTATAAAAAATCTTTTTGGATACGATCTTAAGGATGCTAGATAGCATTATCTCCGCATTCAGCAAACCGAAAACCTTTACCTTCCTCTCTTTCAACGAAGTATTTTTCCTATCGTTCCAAAGTAGCCACGTAAAATAAAATTAATCATCTGGCTTCTTGACTCGTATTTGCCTTTATCAACACTTTCATCAATCAGAGATATTAAATGATTCGGCAACGAGATATTAATAGGCGTCTCATTACGTTCTTTGATTGCAGCCTGTATCATGTCATAGACACATTCAGACAGATCAGCGCATTCTGTCTCTTCTGCAATTTCTTTGACAACATCAAGATCAAAGCCAGTGAGCTCAATTGCTACTTTTCCATCTCGCATCTGCGCATCTCGTGCATCAATGGGAGATGAGATTATGTATAGAATAAAGTCATTTAAATCTTGTTTTACAAGAAACAAAGCAAATAATATAAGCTCAAACGACAATAAGAGAACTAAGGCAGAGGTGGAACATCTCCTGAAAAGGAGACGGGGCATAAAGCCCAGAGTTTGATATCACAAGTCAGTGACTTATGATATCTCAATACTTATCGACAATT
>ULTR01027308.1_pt1 | contig 11651 bp, 9 predicted proteins | sample 1957781 | NCBI WGS metagenome assembly ULTR01 (sample SAMEA4835739, study PRJEB28245) | human gut metagenome | biome: gut microbiome; material: fecal sample | place: Denmark | collected 2008 | reverse complement strand
AGAAAGCGAAAAGAAACTGCTGTCCCTTATCTGCTGCAAGCTGTTCTGCGCCGTTGCGCCGCCCCATGTGTATGAAGCTGTCACCGCAGTATTTGAGTGCGGCGGCGAACAGTTCACCGCAAAGGGCAAGACAATTCTGACTGCGGGCTGGAAAGACATTGACGCCCGTTTCCGTCTGACGCTGAAAGGAAAGCCCGACGAGGAAGCCGAGGACAAAGCGACCCTGCCGGAGCTGTCCGAGGGACAGACCTTTGACACCCCTGCCGCATCCGTTTCCGAGCATTACACCACACCCCCGAAGCCCTACACCGAAGATACGCTGCTGTCCGCTATGGAAAGCGCGGGCAAAGAGGATATGCCCGACGAAGCCGAGCGCAAAGGGCTGGGGACGCCCGCGACCCGCGCCGCCATGATCGAAAAGCTGTTGTCTGCCGGATTTGTGGAGCGCAAGGGCAAAAGCCTTGTGCCGACCAAGGACGGCGTAAACCTTGCCGTGATCCTGCCGGATATGCTGAAATCCCCGCAGCTTACCGCAGAATGGGAAAGCAGGCTGACCGAGATTGCCAGGGGCAGCGCAGACCCGGACGAGTTTATGGACGGCATTGCCGATCTGACGCGGGAGCTGGTAAAAGCCTACTCCCATATCACCGAGGACGGCAAAAAGCTGTTCGCGCCGGAAAAGGAAGCAATCGGCATCTGCCCCCGCTGCAAAAGCCCTGTCTATGAGGGCAAGAAAAACTATTACTGCTCTGACCGATCCTGCCGCTTTGTGATGTGGAAGAACGACAAGTTTTTTGAAAGCAGGAAAACCACTTTTTCAAAGAAAATCGCCGCTGCGCTGTTAAAGGACGGCAAGGCAAAGGTCAAGGGGCTGTACTCCGAGCGCACGGGCAAAACCTACGACGGTACGGTGCTTCTCTGTGACACAGGCGACAAGTATGTGAATTACCGTATCGAACAGACCAAATGATCCGGCTGAACGAAGCACAGTATCGCAAGGTGAAAAAGCTGACCCGCCGACTTTGCGCCAACAACGACGGCGGGTGCTGCCTTGTGCTGGATGACGGCGACCCTTGCGTATGTGTGCAGGCAATCAGCTATTCGCTGCTGTGCAGATACTTCCGGGAAGCGGTACTGCCCGCAGACCGGGAGCTGTGCGCGGATATTATGCGTGAGCATGATACCCGGAAGAAATGCGAAATGTGCGGCAAGCCCTACCACGCCCGCAGCAACCGTGCCAAGTATTGCGACGCCTGCGCACCCATAGCGGCACGGCGTAAAGCTGCCGAGCGAAAACGCCGCCAGCGGGAAACGGTAAAAGTACGGCTGCAAATCACGGTTTAGGGGCTGAAAATGCCTTGATTTAAGCCACCTTGCAGCCGCGTTTCCTACTGCCGAGGGATATTTCCCTTGATACCCCGAAAAACCGTTTTGAAAGCGTGACACAGAAGTTTCCGGCTCTGCCGGAGTACGGGGAGTTACGGAGCAAGCATAGGGAGTGTAGCCACACTCCCGCATATCCCCGCCGTCCTCTTTGGAGTTCGGCGGGGATTTTTTGCTTGTTGGGATAGTCCCAAACCCTTATACCAATTTAGAAAGGAGCGCATACATGGACGAACACATTTTTGAAGTGTATCTCATAAACAAAGCCCGCCATACCGAGCAAAACCCCGTTGCAGAATGGGTACAGCTACCGACTGACGCGGAGAACATGAAAGCTGCCTTTGCGCGGATCGGCGTTGACGGCATTGACTCGTCTGAATACGAGGCTGCCGCCTACGAATCGCCCATTGACGGCTTGACTGACCGTTTCCGTCCCGGCGAAAGTCTGGACGAGCTGAACTACCTTGCCGCCCTGCTTGCCCAGCGCAGCCAAGAGGAACGGGAGAAATTTGCCGCAGCCATGATCCACGGCGACCACGCGGCAAACATTGCCGACGCGATCAACCTTACCCACAATCTTGACTGCTACTGGCTTTATCCTACTGTCCACAATTCCGAGGACTACGGGCATTATGTGGTTGACGAGCTGGACGAGCTGGAATTGCCGGAAGCCGCCAAGAAGTATTTTGATTACAAAGCCTTTGGGCGCGACGCGGTACGGGAGGACGGCGGCACTTTCACCGACTACGGCTATATCTACAACAACAAAAACGACTTTGCCGTATGGTACACAGACCACGATATTCCGAAAGAACACCGCATTACCCCCGACCAGCCGGACACGGTTTTTATGGACGCTGCCGCTGTTCCCCAGCAGGCCGCAGCCGTCACCGAGCCGCAGCAGCCGATCCCCATTCGCCCCATTGAGCTGACTGCCACCGACACGGCGGGCAAGGTCAAAGAGATCACGGCGCAGCTTGAAGCTGGCGTAAAAGACCTTTTCAATAGTGAGCGATACCAGGACTACTTGAAAGCCATGTCCAAGTTCCACGATTACAGCCTTAACAATACGCTGCTGATCGTGATGCAGAAGCCCGACGCTTCCCTTGTAGCTGGCTTTAACAAATGGCGTGACGAGTTTGAACGCCATGTAAAGCGCGGCGAAAAGGGCATTAAAATCCTTGCCCCCGCGCCCTACAAAATCAAAAAAGAACAGGAAAAACTTGACCCGGACGGCAAGCCCATTATCGGGGAGGACGGCAAGCCCGTCACCGAGCAGAAAGAAATCACCGTCCCTGCCTTTAAGGTGGTAAGCGTCTTTGATGTGAGCCAGACCGACGGCAAGGAGATCCCGGACATTGCCGTGGATTCTCTGACGGGCAGCGTCGAGCAGTACGAGGACTTTTTCAAGGCTTTGGAGCAGACTTCTCCTGTTCCCGTTGGCTTTGAACGGATTGAAAGCGGCGCACACGGCTATTACCACAATGCCGAAAAGCGCATTGCACTCAATGAGGGCGAAAGCGAGCTGCAAACAGTCAAGACCCTTATCCATGAGATTGCCCACGCCAAGCTGCATGACATTGATCTGAACGCGCCCCCGGAGCAGCAGGAACGCCCCAGCCGCCGCACCCGTGAGGTGGAAGCGGAAAGCATTGCCTACACCGTATGCCAGCATTTCGGGCTTGATACCTCTGACTACTCTTTCGGCTATGTTGCCGGATGGAGCAGCGACAAGGACATCAAAGAATTAAAGGCTTCCCTTGAAACCATCCGCGCCACCGCAAGCGAATTGATTACCGAGATTGACGGGCATTTCCGTGAGCTTCAGCAGCAGCGGGAAGCGGCGCAGCAGGAACGCCCCGTATTTGAAAGCCTTGCCCCCGAACAGCAGCAGGCGATCCGCGACGAGGTGCAAGCCACTCTGCAAATGCTGGTAAACACCGATATGCAGATTTCTGGCGAGGTATCGCAGGGAACGCTTGACGCGCTGGCGGCGCAGGGATATGTCCTGCAGGACAGCGTTGTGCAGCGCATGCAGCAAGCCGAGCTGCCCATGCCCGACCCCGCAATCACCGCACAGGAAATGAACGAATACGGCTATAAATGGGACGGGATGCTGCCCTTGCAGGAGGAAGCCGCCCGCCGGCTCTTTGAAAATGAGGGCGTGGAGATCTATCGTATCTATGAGAACAACACCGAGGGCGCAGTTTTGAACGCCGACGAGATCACCGAACACGCCGCACAGGGCGGCATTTTCGGCGTGGAAAAAGAAGCATGGCAGCGTCATTTGGAGAAGCCCCAGCCGGAGCGCACCTTTGCCATTTACCAGCTCAAAGACGGCGAGGAAACGCGGGACTACCGCTTTGAGCCGCTTGACCGTCTGCGGGCTGTGGGACGGGATGTGCAGCGGGACAATTACGAGCTTGTATATTCCGCGCCGCTGGCTGACGGGGAATCTCTGGAAGATATTTACCGCCGCTTTAATATCGACCACCCGGCAGATTTTACGGGACACTCCCTTTCCGTTTCCGACATCGTTGTGCTGCGCCACGGGGACAGCGAAACCGCCCATTACTGTGACAGCTTCGGCTTTACGGAAGTGCCGGAGTTCTTGCAGCAGCAGGAACAGACAGCGGAGAAATGGAACGGCATTGACGGGCTTTTGAATGACAAGCCTTTCATGCCGGATGCGACGCCTACCGAACAGGCAAATGCGCTGATCGACCTTGCCGAGCAGGACGGGCAGCGTTTGGGCAACGCCGAGCGCGGCTTGATTGTGCAGTACCATGAACAGGTGCAGGATCTTCCGAAAACCATTGCTCTTGTCAATGAGCTGTGCGAGAAGGGCTTTGAGCAGCAGCACGGGCATTTGGACTACCATGTGAAGCAGCGTATTGACGCAGAGATCACCGCAACCGTGCAGGAACGCCAGCAGAACGAGCCTTTGCCGCCGTCCCTTGACCCGGCTGTGCAACCCGTCGTGACGATCATTTGGAGCGAAAGCGACAAGCTGCGCGAGGGTGAGCAGATGCCCCTTGCCCGTGCCGACGCCCTTTTCAAATCGCTGGACGAAGCCCGCCGCACAGAACGGGAGCAACCGGGATATGACGGGAGCTGGTACGACAAGACCAAGTTCCGCATTGACTTCACTTTCCACGGGGAAGCCGACAACTACGAGGGACGGCAGGACTTTGGCGACGGGGACGGTTCTTTGATCGACCATATCCAAGCACACCACGAATACTATTCAAAGGATGAAAGCTACAAAAACAGCGTGATCCGCAATGAGGGCGCGGAAGCGTGGGCGCAAGAACAGGCAGAGCGCGAAATGATCCTCTCCGAGTTCGTGCCGTATATGCGTCTGCATTGCAATCTCTATGAGCAGGAACGCACCGCAGCGGATATGCTGGAATCCGGCGCGGAGCTGATGCCGGAGCAGACTGCCTATTTCAATGCTGTGCTGTCCCATGTGGACGCTTGCCGGGAAAAGCTCAATGCGGGCGATTATGATTTGCCCGACCCGCCCCAGCTTGCCGACTTCTCACAGGAAACCGCCGAAATGGAAGCCTACAAAGACCATGTGCGGGAAGAAATCGCGCTGGAAGCCGCCGCAGCGGGCATGACGGTTGAGGAATACGCCGCCAACGGCTACGAGCCGAGGGAGCAGCCCATCGACGCGCCGGAGCAGCCGGAAGCAGCCGTACCCGAAGAATCCACCACGGCGCAGGCAGAAGCCCCCGCCGTCAAGTATTATCCGATCAATGAGGGTGCAGCCAGACGCGCCAATGACGCAAACAGCTTCCGGGACTATACACCGGGCAGCGCAACTGCTGCATACAGACAGATGGTAGACCAAGCCGCCGAGCTTGCGCAGCAGCAGAAAAGCCGCGTCGATCCCATGCACCATGAGAGAATCGACCAACTCCTTGACACCTACGTCCGACGCCTTGCGGAGAATATGAACAACAGCTATGCTATTGAAGCCCGTGTACCGTCTATCCTTATCGCTGGCGGCAGCAATTTCCCTGTCCGTAAAAAGGAAAAGCAGAACGCAGCCCGCGACCGCAATATGGAGGACTGGCAGGATGTGCAGGGTATTCTTGATAAAATCCGCAGCACAGGCATGGGCGGTATCAGCGCGGACGATCCGCAGGCTGTCGCCAAGCTGGAAGCAAAGCTGGCAAAATTGGAAGCGGCGCAGGAAACCATGAAAGGTGTAAATGCCTATTACCGCAAGCACGGTACGCTGGAGGGCTGTACGCTCCTAAAGCCGGAACAGATCAAGGAATTGCAGGAGGGTATGGCGCAGAGCTGGCATTTGGAGAAAAACAAGCCTTTCCAGAGCTTTGAGCTGTCCAACAACAACGCGGAGATCCGGCGCATCCGGGGACGCATTGAGCAGCTAAAGCAGCATGAGGAAAAATCCTTTGTGGGCTGGGAGTTTGACGGCGGTCGCGTGGAAGCCAACAAGACCGACAACCGACTGCAAATCTTCTTTGACGAGAAGCCCGACGATGCAGCCCGCGCCGAGCTGAAAGCAAACGGCTTTAAGTGGGCACCCAGCGCGGGCGCATGGCAGCGGCAGCTTAACAACAATGCCTACTACGCCGCAGGGTATGTTTCCTGTATTCAGCCCGTCACCGGGGAAAAGCCCATTGACTTGCAGCGAAAAGCCCAGCACCAGCAGGCAGCACCTACCCCCGATAACCTTTTGACCGGGGAGCAGATCACAACGCCCCGTGGCAGCTTCCACTTGACTTCTATGAGTGTGGAACAGATGCGGGAAGCCGGGTACGGTATTCACCACACTTCCGAGGACGGCAAATATCATATCATGGGCAACGGCACACAGGCGTTTGCCGTCGCTGTGGAGCAGACGGAAAACTATCTGAAAGCCGCAGAAATGTCCACCGAGCAGAATTACAACATGATCGACCAGCAGATCAACAACACCCCGTCCGTTGACGAGCTGGAAGAAAAGGCAAAGCGCGGTGAGCTTGTTTCCCTGTCTGCCCTTGCCGCAGCAGTCAAAGCCGAGGACGGAAAAACGCCCCAGCGCGGCGGGGACGGCAAAAAGCCCTCTATCCGCGCCCAGCTCAAAGCCGACCAGCAGCAGGCGGCAAAGACGCAGAAACAGGACAAGGAGAAAAAGCGCAGCATCAAAAAGGATTTAGAAATGGAGTGAGCCAATGAAAAAGTTTGAAAATGTGGATGTGATAGATACGCTGCAACAGATTATGCGGCACAACACGGCGTACTATCGGAATGATTTTGATATTGATAAACGGATTCTGACACGGGCAGCGCAAAGCAGCAGCCCGGAGGACAAAGCCTTTCTCTGGATGTCCCGCCCAGCCGGGACACATTGCTTGCGGGAACGGGATGTATTTCTCAAAGACACGAGGGAGTACAACACTTTCCGCTTCTATGCCGAGCAGACCAGCGACAAAGTGCTTGCCTATGCCGTTGCGATCACAGGCATAAAGAACGGCAAGATTATGGGCAATGTCTATGAGCTGGACTACCGGGAGCAGTCACAAAAGGTATTTCGGGAAGCTCTGCCCGCTGATACACACGCTCTGATCTATGAGAACGGCACACGACACCAGCCCGCCAATTACCGATTCGACGCCCAGCCGGACAAGGATTTCGGAAAGTTTGAACGGTTTGAAGCCCTGCCCAATGACCCGGACGCGCTGCAAGACCTTTTGCGCAGCGAAAGAAAAGCGCGGGAGCAGCTTGCACCGGGGGATGTCCGCAGTCATGTTGCGGAGCTGTCAGACAGAAAGGTTATGGACGAAGCTCAGCGGATCGCGGACGCTTTTCAAAAGCTGCCCGCGCCTAACAGCCCCAACAAGACGCATTTCATGGTGGAGGTATCGCAGGCGTTTTTGTTCCTGGCATCCAGCAAGGAGCAGGAACGCTTGCAAGCTATGCTGCCCTATAAATCCCTGTACCTATCCGGCATGAAAGACAAGCGCGGAATCTATGCACTGATAAACAAGGACGAAAACCGCAGTCTGCCCCTGCGCCAGCCGCGCCGATCCGTGCGCAGCCAGCTCAAAGACGGGCAGGAAAAAGCCGCTGCACCGAAAAAGGCAGCGGCGAAGAAGAAAAACAACGATTTGGAGGTATGAGCATGAGCCGTATTGTATTTACCGTTGAAGAAGAAAATCTGATCTGTATGTACCACAACACAGACAGGCGCAGGACGCTTGCCGGGATCTCCGACGCCCTGCAGGACATGGACGAGGATATGCGCCAGCTTGCCGAGCAGACGATCCATAAGCTGCACAACATGACCGATGCAGCATTTGAGGAAGCAAAATTTGATATGACGCTCTCCGACACAGAGTAACAGCAACGCGGGACGCGGTGGCCATCTTCCGGCTACTGCGTCCCGCGCTTTTTCTTTTGTCTGCGGATAAAAGCCTTGTCACGCTTTTAACCTTGATATTTCACCCCAGCAAGGAAAACATACGGGCAAGCCATTTCCCGCATTGGGAAGCCTTGCTACAAGCCGGGAAACGGCACTCTAAACGGTGACAGACTGGCGTTATACATAGCTGTCACGCGCCTTGAAATGCAGACTGCCCATAATGACAGCAGCCAGACCGAATATCACCCAGCCCCATATCGGATCATGTTCTGATATGAAGTATGCCAGCACGCCAAATGCCGCCGACCACAAAAGGGACATCATGCCGCCGATAGTCCAGAAGCCGACGCCCGTATGCTGCAACCAAAACAGCAGCAGGAACACGGCAATGCCGATCAGCAGACAAAACGCCGGATGTATCATCCACAGCGTATGACAGAGCAGCCCGGACAGGGCGGCAAGCAATATGCTGTCAAAGAAAATGATATTGCCGATAAATACGCCAATTACGGTAAGCACAATGCTTAACACGATATAAACCCCAAACAGGATCATGCCCATATCCAGACCTCACTTTCTGTTTACTCCATGATACTGTCCATAATGCGCTGGACAGTATCACAGGCATCGTCAAAGGAAATATCCTTTGCATAGTCAAAATCACGCTGATACTTTTTCCAGAAGCCCCGGAGCTGTTCGCTTGCGCGGATCTCCGCGATAATATCCGGGTAGATTTCCAGCACTTTGCGGCTTCTGCGCTTGTCCGCAGTCCGTTCCAGAGCTTGCAGCAGCGTCTTTACATTGCACTCCGCGCCGCGCAGGGCGTACAGAATATGTATGTCATAAAAATCTCTCGGACGGGTATTGGCAATGCTGCGGGACAGCACCGTTTCGATCTTCTCTGCTAACACCGTTTCAAGGTTATAGGCAAGGATGCTGATTGTGCGGTCATCGAACAGCAGAGAAAAGGTATATTCAATCTCCCTCGGCGTGATAACATCCCCGGTAGTCACATCCACGGTCAACGGTACGCTGATCGGAGGGTAGTTCGCTTTCAGCGCAACACGGATGCCAGGATAATCGTCACCCTCGCGGATGTCCGAAATGTCCACCAGCTCAAACTTTACATCGTCGGCAATTTCCACGGAACAGATTTCTCCGAAGATCTCACGGATAGATTCATGCGTCAGCGTAAAGCCTTTGATCGTGGTATCTAAATCCATTGTTGTCCTTGTGTCCAGACCGACGATAGCAGAAATGAGAAAACCGCCTTTGAGAATGAAATTATGTTTGTACTTTGACAGCGAAATTCGTTCCAGCAGTCTTTCCAGCATATAGTTCTGCATGACAAGCTGGGCAGAGATATTCTTTTCCGCAGCTTTCTTTTTGATAAAGGCTTTAAGCTGCATCGGATTCTTTGTAATCATAATAGCACCTCCATATAGCGCAGCACTTTGGGCTTCACACGAAGCTGATCTGCGTACTGCATCAGTTTGTGTATGTCTTTTTCTTTGGAAGCCGCGTACTTTTTCATTGCCGCGCCTACGATCTGAATATCGCTGCCGCTGCCGCGCAGAATGTCACACAGCGTCCTTTCAAGGTCATAGACACGGATAGGATTGCCGCAGGGGGATTGCAGTTCAATCACACCAAAAGAATAGTTCTCCGGCACAACTCGCTTGATGTTGATGCTTTCCTGTTTCAGCGACGGCGTATTATAGCCTTTAGGGAATGTCATGGTGTACTGCGCCGGGGTGCGGTCAGAATAGCCCAGCAGATACAGCGCGGTATCATGTGAGTATATCCCGCGCCCGTACTTGCGCTGCAACAGGTAAAAATCATCTTCCCATGCGTTGCTACGCACATACAGGCCGCGCCCGAAACGGTAAAGCTCCCCGTTCTCTACAAGCTCCTGTAAAATACTGCGGTGCAGCCCTGCGGCTGTCACCTGTTCGGCGGTAATTGTTCCATCCGGCGACGCTTCCAATAGCTCTTTGATTTTTTCTTTGTCGGTCATAGCTGCCACCTCACTTTCGACTATTACACATTATATTATAGAGAAATAATGTGTCATTGTCAATACAAGAACGACAATCACACATCAGATTATTTGTAAATAATGTGTGACTGTCGGCAAAGCTATAACGATTTTTCCTGTCCGCGCCCACGGGCAGGGTGCAAAATGCTGTCAATGTTCTGCTTGACGGCATCGTATTCCCGGAGCTGCTTTTTGAGCTTGCCATACTCGGTATACAGCGCGTCCTTTTCAGCGGTAAGGCGTTTGTAATCGGCTTTGAGTTTTGCCAGATCGGGGAGCTTGCCGGACACGCCGGATGCTTTCAATGCCTTTGCCGCAGCTTCAAAGAGGATGATTTCACTTTCATGCCCGCGCAGATACTTTTCTTTGTCACGGGATTTCTTGTATTCGTCGTACAGCGGTTTCAGCTCTTTGTAGGTGGTAATGTTCTTAATGAACAATGCCATATCGGACAAGCGGCGTTCCACATCTTTGAGCGTCGCCGCAGTCTGCTCATTCTCGCCCTGCAGGGCAGCGATTTTCTGCTCCAAGTCTGCATACCTGGCTATGCCGTTCTGATCGAGGAATACCATTGTCCGGGCAGCGCGTTTGAGATTTTCAATCTTTGCCCAACGCTCATAGCCCGCCGACTGCTGGGCTTTGATGCAGTTCTCAATGTCAATCAGCAGCGACACGCCTTTGCGTTCCGGCTTTGGCTCTTTGGTAATGACCTTGCCCTTGATGCGCTCGGCTATGGCTTCCTCTGTGTAGGCTTCCCCCAGCGTTTTGCAGCGGGTGAAGCGTTCCTGTCCGGGAGCGCGGAAAGAAATATATTTGCCGCGCTTGATCTCGTAGCCCTCTGCTTCCAGACGGCGCAGCAGATCGTCAAGACCGGCAGACACGGGTATGAGCTTATCAATGGCGATTTTCAGCTTTGCTTTATAGCTCGTTCCCTTGCGCTGGGCATCCCATTCCGCATAATGTTTGCCCCGATCCGCGCCGGGGATCACAACGGACAGCCCGTTTTCCTTGCACAGTCTGTCACTCGTCCTGCGGATAAAGCCATAGCTTTTCCGATTGGAGATATACTTCTTATGCTCGGCAAAATCCACGGCGCAGAATATGATGTGATTATGCACATGACCCTTATCTATGTGGGTGGATATGACATACTCATACTTTCCCCCAAGTATTTCATCGGCAAGCTGCTTGCCGATAGCGTGGGCTTTTTCGTAATCCACTTCTCCCGGCTCAAAGGCCTGTATCAGATGGTGGGCAAGGTTGTTGCCCTTGTTCATAGCCCATTGCAGCGTTTTTTCAAACTCAATGTCCGCCGTTTCGATTCCGCAGCCATAGGAGGACACCAGCAGCTTTTCATCCGTCTTTGCCGGATTGGTGATGTAGTCCAGAGCTTTCTTTAAGGTGCTTTTGATAGGATGGATCTTTGTGATAGCCATATCTCATTTAGCACCCCCTTGATGTCCTCAATGTCCTGCACATAGATTTCCCCGGTAGCATTGATGCGCTTTGCGATTTGGTTTATGTTCGTGCCGATCTTTTGCAGCTCGGCAGTCATAGCCTTTATATCGCTGTAATCGATCTTGATAACATAGCCGTCAATCAGCATTTTCCGGGCATAGGTGGAGAAGCAGCGCGTCCCCATCTGCTGCATTTTCAGCTCAATCATTTCCCGTTCCTGCGCCGTCACCGGGACGCGCAGCACAATGTTCCGCACTCTGTTTGCCATTCGTTCACCGTCCTTTCGTATAAGGGTTTGGGACTATCCCAACAAGCAGACGCGCCGCCATCCGGCAGGACGGGCGGGAGCGTTTTTCGGGAGTGTGGCTACACTCCCTATGCTTGCTACGGTAT
>ULTR01061819.1_pt1 | contig 11654 bp, 10 predicted proteins | sample 1957781 | NCBI WGS metagenome assembly ULTR01 (sample SAMEA4835739, study PRJEB28245) | human gut metagenome | biome: gut microbiome; material: fecal sample | place: Denmark | collected 2008 | reverse complement strand
CATTTTGACCAAGATCATGTGCGGACGGATTACTATATGTTTTAAAAGAAATGAAAGTAGAAAGAGTGGTCATAGGAAAACAATATGAAACTTGTGATAATTATGAAGAATTTAAGAGGATAGTTAATTTAAAGAAGATTAATGTAAATACAGTAGAAGCAGGAAATAAAATATCAATAGAAAATGGCTTGTACTTCATTGTTTTATGGCCATCAAGCACTAACATGATTTCTGATAATGCAATAAACAACAATTCATTAGTAGTTAAATTAATATATAAAAATTTTTCTATGCTCTTTACAGGTGATATTGAAGAAATAGCTGAAAAGGCAATTCTTTCAAAATATGCTGGCAAAAACGAAATATTAAAATCTGATATTTTAAAGGTTGCACATCATGGCTCTAAAACATCTTCTACAAAAGAATTTATAAGTGCAGTTGAACCCCAATATGCTGTTATTGGAGTTGGTAAGGATAATAAGTTTGGACATCCTGCTGATGAAACAATAAAAATGTTACAAGAGAGAAATGTGAAAATTTATAGGACGGATTTTTTTGGAGAAATATGGATTAGAGCAAATGCTATAAGTATACAGATGAATGGATTTTTGGATTCGAGTTAGGAAAATTTTGTATAAAAAACCATAACCTTGGTTATAATAAGAAAAACGGAAGGTTGTGATAGAGTTGAAAAACACAGGAAAAATTATAATAATAAGTATACTAATAGCAATATGTGCAGGAAGTATAACATATTTAATAGTAAGGCAAAACAAAAAAAGTGAGAACATACCAGAAACAAATATTTATATATCAGAAAAAATAGAAGATGAGTGTACAGAAGAATACAAAGAAGAGCAGGAGCAACAGAACACAACAGCAGTATCATCAACAGAAGAAAAGGTAGCAGCAAATGCAATATTAGTTTTAAAAAAATATTACAAAAAATGTGACCATACCACAAATGAATATGTAGAGTTACCACAAGAACTAGTAAACTTAACAAAGGAACAAGTTCAAGAAAAATATGCCGATTGGGAAGTAATTGGATTTGAAAAAGGAAAAATAACATTATATAAAGAATTTGATGATGTTTGTGGAGAACATTTCAAGCTAAAAGTAGAAGATGGAAAAATTGTTGTATATAAAGAAAATAATAATGGAAGCGAAACACTTTACGAAAAAACCAATATATCAAGTGAATATCTTACAGAAGCCGATTTACTTAACATGCAAGATGGATTAGAGATATATGGAAAAGAAGAATTAAACCAAGTTATTGAGGATTTTGAGTAATAAATTAAAGACAAGCCACATAAAATTTAACTAAAGATATAAACGAGGAGGAAAATTATGTGGGAAACTTTAAGAAAAGAAGAGGTTTTACAGAAACTAAGGACAAAGCAAGGTGTAGGATTGACACAGAGAGAGGTACAAGTAAGAAAACAAAAATATGGTAATAATAAATTACAAGAAAAGAAGAAAGAAACACTTATAATAAAATTTATAAAACAGTTTAATGATTTCATGATTATTATTTTGATAGTGGCATCGATATTATCAGCTATTACGTCATACTTTCAAGGAGAAAATGACTATGTTGATTCAATAATAATTATTGCAATTGTTGTATTTAACACACTTATGGGAGTCATTCAAGAAGCAAAAGCAGAGAAATCAATAGAAGCTTTAAAACAAATGACTCCACCAATGGCAAAAGTAGTTAGAGATGGAAGAATACAAGAAATTCATGCAGAAGATTTGGTACCAGGGGATATTGTAGAGTTAGAAGCGGGAACATATGTGCCAGCAGACTGCAGATTATTGGAAAGTCATAATTTAAAGATAGAAGAATCAAGTTTAACAGGGGAAACAGAGCCTGTTTTAAAAAAAGCTGATATTGTGGCGCAAAATGATGTACCATTAGGGGACATGTTAAACATGGCATTTATGGCAAGTATTGTAGTAAATGGTCATGGAAAAGCTGTAGTTACTGAAACTGGTATGAATACAAAAGTAGGTAAGATTGCAAATATGATTATGGAAGATGAAACTCCAGAAACGCCAATTCAAAAGAAGTTAGCACAAGTCGGAAAAATATTAGGAATAGTTTGTTTAGCAATATGTGCATTAATATTTTTTATAGGAATGATAAAACATATAGACCCAATTGAAATGTTTATGACATCAGTAGGTTTAGCTGTTGCTGCAATACCAGAGGGACTGCCTGCAATTGTAACAATTATGTTATCAATTGGTGTAAGCAAAATGGCAAAAAATAATAGTATAATAAGAAAGTTACCAGCCGTAGAAACACTAGGATGTAGTAATGTTATTTGTTCTGATAAGACGGGAACTTTAACTCAAAACAAGATGACTGTAGTAGAAGTTAAAGCCAAAGATACATTATTAGCAAGTAAATTTGCTACAATGTGTACAGATAGCAATATTATTGAACACAATGGCATAAAAAACATAAGCGGAGAACCAACAGAAATTGCACTGGTACAAAACGGTTTAAAATATAATTTAAATAAAAATGACTTATATAGAGAAATGCCAAGAGTGGCAGAAATTCCATTTGATTCAAATCGTAAAATGATGACAACAATACATAAATATAGAGGAAAATATCTTGTTATAACAAAAGGGGCACCAGACATATTACTTAATAAATGCAATTTAACAAGTATTGAAAAACATCGATTGGAGAAGGAAAATCAGCAAATGGCTGAAAAAGCATTAAGAGTAATAGCTGTATCATATAAAGAAATTGATAGTTTGCCGAGAAGTTCAGAAATGAACTTATTAGAAAATGGATTAAATTTCGTTGGGCTAATAGGAATGATAGACCCACCAAGAGAGGGAGTAAAAGAAGCGGTACGAACTTGTAAAAAAGCGGGAATAAAAACTGTAATGATTACTGGTGACCACATTGCGACAGCAAAAGCAATTGCAAAAGAGTTAAACATTTTAGCACCACATGATAAAGCAATAACAGGAAAAGAACTTGACCAAATTTCACAAGAGCAATTAGTGAAAGAGATTAAAGAATATTCAGTATTTGCAAGAGTAACACCAGAACATAAAGTTAGGATAGTAAAAGCCTGGCAGAGTGCAGGAAATGTAGTGGCAATGACAGGTGATGGAGTAAATGACAGTCCTGCATTAAAATGTGCAGATATAGGAATTGCAATGGGAAAGAATGGAACAGACGTTGCCAAAAATGCTTCTGATATGATATTAGCAGATGATAATTTTGTTACAATTGTAAAAGCAGTTAAACAAGGAAGAAACATATATGACAATATAAAAAAAGCAATCCACTTTTTAATTGCAACAAATATAGGGGAGATAGTAACTGTATTTATGGGACTTGTTTTAGGGTTAAAATCACCATTACTTGCTATACAATTGTTATGGATAAATTTAGTAACAGATTCTTTACCTGCAATTGCAATAGGACTAGAACCACCAGAAAAAGATATTATGAAAAGACCCCCTGTTGATAATAAAAAAGGAATTTTCGCAGATGGATTATGGAATAAAATTGTTGTTGAAGGGATAATGTTAGGAATTTTAACTCTTATTGCATTTGGAATAGGAAATAAATTCTATGGATTGGAAGTTGCAAGAACAATGGCTTTTGTTTCTTTGGGATTGCTTGAACTTATCCACAGTTTTAATATAAAAAGTGAACAATCCATATTCAAAATTGGATTATTTGAGAATAAGTATTTAATTGGAAGTTTTGTATTAGGGACAATAGTTCAAACTAGTGTTGTATTAATTCCTGCATTAGCCGACGTTTTTAAGTTGGTTCCATTGACTCAGACTCAATGGTTGATTACAATTGGAATTTCATTACTTCCTATAGTAATTGTTGAATTACAGAAGAAGTTTACTTCGATGAATTTGATTAAAATTATTTACATGAGAAAACAAGAGGTATAATTAATTTGTATATTATTCATGTTAGATTTTGGCAAAATTATTTTATTGGAAAGGACAGATCGAGTCCCGTGATTATAGTAAAAATAAAAAATGTAGCTTTTGCTACATTTTTATTCTGGTGCCCAAAGTGGGACTATACAACCCGCGTCGGAAAAATAATCTACAAGATTATTTTTACCTTCGTTTCGGCAGGCACCAGACCAGCGCGAAACTCGGCAACCTCCTTTTCGAGTCCCACAGTCATAGTTAAAATAAAAAAATGTAGCTATTGCTACATTTTTTTTTCTGGTGCCCAAAGTGGGACTCGAACCCACATGGTTTCCCGCACGATTTTGAGTCGTGTGCGTCTGCCAGTTCCGCCATTCGGGCATTTTTGTTTACTTCATGCGTAATTTTTTTTCTGATTCTTAACATCTTAAATATCTTAACACAAATTTAATTTTTTGTCTAGTCCCAAAATGCATTTTCTATTGACTATTTGGGAAAATTAATGTATGATATATAATATTAAATTAAAGAAAAGAGGAAAATTAATATATGATATGTTCAGATTGCAATAAGAATAATGCGGAAATCTTTATAAATAGAATAGAAAATGGAGTATCATCTATGGAAGGCCTTTGTAGAGAATGTGCTAAAAAAAGAGGCATCGATGTTCCTGATAAGCCATTAAGTAAAAATGAAAATAATAATAATAATCAAAATGGCAATAATAATATGCCACCATTGAATAATATAGATATGTCAGTTATGTCAAAACAATTAGAAGGATTATTTAAAGATTTGTCTTCAAATTTGAAAATTGAAAATATAGAAGGAATGGAAGATTTTAATCCTGATGATATGGAAGAATATGATGACGAAGAGGGGGAAGAAAATGGAGGAAATCCATTAGGAATTCCAATTGGGTCAATTTTTGCAAGTATAGTTCCAGGAAGAAAAGTTAATGGCGAAGAAGAGGCTAACGGAAGTGGGAGACAAAAAGTTAAAGTGGAAAAAAAGCCTGCTAATAAAAAGAAAAAATATCTAGATACTTATGGAACTAACCTTACACAAAAAGCTAAAAATAATGAATTAGACATGGTTATTGGACGTGATAAAGAAATACAAAGAGTCATACAAATTTTAAATAGACGTACAAAAAATAATCCGTGTTTAATTGGAGAACCAGGAGTCGGAAAAACTGCAATAGCACAAGGTCTAGCAATAAAAATTGCAAATAATAATGTACCTGCAAAGCTATTAAATAAAGAAGTATACTTGTTAGATATGACATCTGTAGTGGCTGGAACACAATTCAGAGGACAATTCGAAGCACGTATGAAGGGAATAATCGAAGAATGTAAAGCGTTTAGAAATATTATTTTAGTAATAGATGAAATTCATAATATAATTGGTGCAGGAGATGGAGAACATTCAATGAACGCTGCTAATATTTTAAAACCATCATTATCAAATGGAGAAATTCAATTAATAGGAACAACAACATTAAAAGAATATAGAAAATATATAGAAAAAGATTCTGCACTAGAAAGAAGATTTCAACAAGTATTGGTTGAAGAACCAAATGTTGATGAATCAATAAAAATTCTTGAAGGAATAAAAAAATATTATGAAGAATATCATAAAGTAAAGATTTCTAATGATATAATTAAACAAACTGTTGTGATGTCAGAAAAATATATACATGATAGATTTTTGCCAGACAAAGCAATTGATATACTTGATGAAGCATGTTCAAGAATTAACTTAGAAAATAAGGAATTATTCAGATTAGAAATGTTAAAACAAGAATTGGCACAAGTTCAAGCGCAAAAAGAAGATGCAGCACAAGCAGATTCAACAGAAGATTATCAAAAAGCAGCAGACTTAAAAACAAAGGAATGCAGACTAATTGAAGAAATCGACCAATTAAATAGTACAATTCAATTAAAAAATCTTACTACACAAGATATTGCACAAGTAATTGAAAGTTGGACTAAAATTCCAGTTAAGAAAATTACAGAAGCAGAAACACAAAAATTATTAAACCTAGAAACAAATCTTCATACTAGAGTTATAGGTCAAGATAAGGCAGTAAGTGCAGTTTCTCGTGCAATAAGAAGAAATCGTGCAGGATTACAAAGCACAAAAAGACCACCTTCATTTATATTTGTTGGTCCAACAGGTGTAGGAAAAACAGAATTAGCAAAAAGCTTAGCATATGAAATGTTTGGCTCAGAAGACTCAATAATTAGAGTTGATATGTCTGAATATATGGAAAGTCATTCAACTGCAAAATTAATAGGTGCACCTCCAGGATATGTTGGATATGATGATGCAGGACAATTAACAGAAAAAGTAAAAAGAAAACCATATTCAATAATACTATTTGATGAAATTGAAAAAGCACATCCTGATGTATTTAATATATTACTGCAAGTGCTTGATGATGGCAAACTTACAGATTCACAAGGAAATACAGTAAGTTTTCAAAATACAATAATAATAATGACATCAAATGCAGGTTCAAATTTAAATAATAATTCAATTGGATTTGCTAAACAAACAGTAGATACAAGCAAAATAGAAGAAAATCTAAAACAAGTATTTAGACCAGAATTTTTAAACAGAATTGACGAAATAATTGTATTTGATTCATTAACAAAACCAGAATTAATACAAATTGTTGATTTAATGCTTAAAGATACTAAAAAAGCATTAACAGAAAAAAATATGTCATTAACAGTTTCAGATACTGCAAAAGGATTTATACTTGAAAAAGGAACAAACTTAAAATTCGGTGCTCGTCCATTAAGAAGAGCAATTCAAAGATATGTTGAAGATGAAATATCTGAAATGATTTTAAGAAATGAAGTACATGATGGACAAAACATTACAGTAGACTTTGAAAATGATAACTTAAAGTTTGATGTAAAATAGTCTTGAAAGGAAAAAAATAAATGAAAAAAGAAAATATACCAAATATCCTAACAATTATACGTTTTATATTAATACCATTTATTTTTACATCTGTTGTAAATGAAGACTTTTTAGCAACAATAGTAATATTTACAATTTCAGCAATAACAGATATGCTAGATGGATATATTGCTAGAAAATATAATTATATTACCGATATAGGAAAGCTAATAGATCCATTAGCAGATAAACTTACACAAATGTCTTTATTATTATCTCTTGCAATATTAAAGATTTTACCTTGGTGGATATTTGCAATAGTATTTATTAAAGAATGTGTTATGATAATAGCAGCATCATTAATGTATAAAAAAGATGATGTAGTTGTGTATAGTAAATGGTATGGAAAACTTGCAACAGTCCTATTTTACTTAGCAATAATAAGTTCATTATTAATAAACCAATTTCATTTTGAAATTTCATTAAGAGTTGATTTATATTTATACTATTTAGCAATACTTGCTACAATATTTTCGTTAATAATGTATGCGATACAATTTAAATTTAAAAAAAGTTGTCAATAGGGGACTTTCCTTATTGGCAATTTTTAAATTGTGAAAATTGTGTGAATTTTAGCACTCTACTATTGACAATGCTAAAAATAGATGTATAATAAGATTGTAAAAAGGAAAGAGGTAATGTATTATGATGATGATACCAAGAAGAAATGGAAATGGATTAGATTTTTGGGATGAGGTTTTACCTGATTCATTTTTCACAGAAAAAGAAAGTAAATTAATGAAAACCGATTTAAAAGAAAAAGACGGAAAATATTTCTTAGAAATTGATATACCAGGATATGAAAAAGAAGATATAAAAATAGAATTGCATGATGGATATTTAACAGTATCAGCAGAAAAAAATGAAGAAAAAGAAGATAAACATGCTAAATACTTAAAGAGAGAAAGATTTTCAGGAATGTGTTCAAGAAGTTATTACGTTGGAGAGAATGTAAATGAAGAAGATATAAAAGCAAACTTCAGAAACGGTATTCTTACAATAGAATTTCCAAAAGAACCAGAAAAGAAAATTGAAGAGAAAAAATATATTCCAATTGGAGAATAGAAAGGAAGCCAGAAAGAGGCTTCTTTTTTTAACTTCTGGATTGACAATTAGTAACAAAAATGCTAAGATAAAAAAGTAGATTAAAAAAAAACCGATTTTGCAGTTTTTATTTTAATCTATTTTTTGTTTAACAAAGTAAAATATATATAAGAAATAATACTGCAAAAGAGGTAAAATAGGAGGAAAAAATGAACACAAAATATGTATTTGTAACAGGAGGAGTGGTATCAGGATTAGGAAAAGGAATAACAGCAGCATCATTAGGAAGACTATTAAAAAACAGAGGATATAAAGTAACAATACAGAAATTTGATCCATACTTAAATGTAGACCCAGGAACAATGAGTCCATATGAACATGGGGAAGTATTTGTAACAGATGATGGAGCAGAAACAGATTTAGACTTAGGACATTACGAGAGATTTATAGACGAAAACTTAACACAGAATTCAAGTGTAACAATGGGAAAAGTCTATTCATCAGTAATTGAAAAAGAAAGAAGAGGAGACTATTTAGGAAAAACAGTTCAGGTAATACCACATGTTACAAATGAAATAAAAGAAAGAATATACAGTTTTGAAAACACAGATACAGACATAGTAATAACAGAAGTTGGAGGAACAGTAGGAGACATAGAGGGACTATCAATAATTGAAGCAATTCGTCAAGTTGGGCTTGAAAAAAATCCAGAAGATGTAGTATATATACATGTAACACTATTACCATACATATTTGGTTCAAATGAAATAAAATCAAAACCAACACAGCATTCTGTAAAAGAATTACAAAGCTTAGGAATTCAGCCAGATATTCTTGTATGTAGAACAGAACAAGAAATACCTGATACTGTAAGAGAAAAATTAGCATTGTTTTGTAATGTAAGAAAAAGTAGTGTAATTCAAAATAAAACAGCTGACAATTTATATGCAGTACCATTAATGCTAGAGGAAGAAGGATTAGCAAGAGAAGTATGTAATCATATGAGACTTGATAGATATGTACCAGATAATACAGAATGGCAAAAAATGATAGATAATATAAGAAATATAAAAGATGAAGCAGTAAATATTGCGATAGTTGGTAAATATATAAAATTAGAAGATTCGTATTTATCAGTAATTGAAAGCTTACATCATGCAGGTTTTGCAAATCATGTAAAAGTAAATATAAAATTAATAGATTGTGAAACAATAAACGCAGAAAATTCCTCAGAGAAATTAAAAGGATTACAAGGAATCATTGTTCCAGGAGGATTTGGAAATAGAGGAATTGAAGGAAAAATACAAACTATAAAATATGCAAGAGAAAACAATATACCATTTTTAGGAATATGTTTAGGAATGCAAATGGCAGTTGTAGAATTTGCGAGAAATGTATTAGGAATAAAAGATGCAAATTCAGCAGAATTCGATGAAAAAGTTAAAAATCCTGTAATACACATTATGAATGAACAAATAGGAATTGATAAAAAAGGTGGAACAATGCGTTTGGGTGCATATCCATGTATATTAAAAGCTGGAACATTAGCGAGAGAATTATATCAATCAGAGAAAATTTCAGAAAGACATAGACATAGATATGAATATAATAATCAATATAAAGAAAAGTTGGAAGGAGCCGGATTAATATGCTCAGGAACATCACCTGACGGAAAATTAGTAGAGATTATAGAGTATAGAAAACATCCATATTTTATAGCAGGACAGTTTCATCCAGAGCTAAAATCAAGACCAAATAGACCAGCACCATTATTTGTAGGACTAGTTAAAGCTGCTAAGGATATAAAATAAGAGTACTAATATTAAAAATAAAAAGAGGGAGTTCTAATTTGAACGCCCCCTTAAATTCTGTTACCAAAAGTTAAAAGATAACTTTATTGGTTATCGCTTTTTTGATTCTTGCAATTGAAATTGCTAAATTGTCAATCATGTAATCAATCTGAGTATCGGTTACTGGATTGATGTCATAACTTTTAGATGTTGCCCATGCCAAACCACTATTAAGGCTGATGTTTAAACTTTTTTCACCAGAGTTAAAATTGCAAATATTGATGCTTATAATTTCATCTAATCCATTTAGAGAAGAATAGCTTGTGTAATAATGTCTGACAGATGTATACCCAGTATATGAGCTTTTAGACTCATCATTCAGATATTCTGCATAATAGAGCAAACTATTAGGGGAGAATATGAATTCAGTTGTTGCTTCTGAATTAGAAATTGCAAATCCTGTATTTGGTAATTCATAGGTGTTTGAGTTAGAAATAAATTCAAAACTCACATCATTTAAGCAGCAATATGGATCTTTTATCTTGCTAAAGTCTTCTGTGAATGGATTGATAGCATTGTCAAAATTCTTAATTAAATTATGGAGCATATCGGCTCGCTGAATTGACGAATGCATGTATTGTGGTAACTTCAAATCAGAATGAGCTGAATTCTTCAAAACTTTTTTATAGGTTTCATTAAAAATTTTTCTTAAGGTATTTTCATTAAATTTGTTTTCTAATAATAAAGAAAATAATAATAATCCGTATAAAGAACGAATTTCATCCAAATTAATAATGTCGTTTTGCCGTTTCCCAAGTTTAAACTTAGCCAGTTTCATAACTTTCATAGAAAATGGTGTACATTTGTGAATAACAAAATCAGTTCCTGAGTGAATAAGCAATACACCGTTTACCTCGTAACATGGCACTAAAAGATTAAACCGAATTTCTCTGTCTAATAATCTTTTTGCACCAAGATTCTCCATTGCTATTTTGAATTCTTGAATAGCGATACCCATGTTGCATTTTCCTCCTTAAATAGAATTTTTATAAATTTACAACGCTAATCATTATATCACGATTTTATGTTAAAATCAAATTTTTATAAAAACTTGTAATAATTATGTGAAATTTGCATAGAATTATTTCAGCAAAATGTGAACTTTGTGTGAAAAATTAATAAAGCTATTGACAATAATAAAAAATGGGTATATATTATTAGCAGTCAATATAAAAGAGTGCTAACAAATAATTAGCCAAATTAAGGAGGTAATATTTATGATAAAACCATTAGCAGACAGAGTATTGGTAAAAATGAAAGAGAGTGAAGAAACTACAAAAAGTGGAATAATCTTAGCAAGTTCAGCACAAGAAAAACCACAAATAGCAGAAGTTATAGAAGTAGGACCTGGAAGATTAATAGATGGAAAAAGAGAAGAGATGGAAGTAAAAAAAGGAGATAATGTAGTAGTAAGCAAATATGGAGGAACAGAAGTAAAATATGAAGGGGAGGATTACATTATTTTAAAAGAAGAAGATATATTAGCTATAGTAAAATAATTAAAAGAAAGGAATGATTAGTATGGCAAAACAAATTAAATTTGGAGAAGATGCAAGAAAATCTTTATTAGAAGGTGTCAATAAATTAGCAGACACAGTAAAAGTTACATTAGGACCAAAAGGAAGAAATGTAGTGTTAGATAAAAGTTATGGAGCTCCATTAATCACAAATGATGGAGTAACAATAGCAAAAGAAATTGAATTAGAAGATAAATTCGAAAACATGGGAGCTCGTTTAGTAAAAGAAGTATCAACAAAAACAAATGATGTAGCAGGAGATGGAACTACAACAGCAACGGTTTTAGCACAAGCAATGATAAAAGAAGGAGTAAAAAATGTTGCTGCA
>ULTR01051928.1_pt1 | contig 11809 bp, 8 predicted proteins | sample 1957781 | NCBI WGS metagenome assembly ULTR01 (sample SAMEA4835739, study PRJEB28245) | human gut metagenome | biome: gut microbiome; material: fecal sample | place: Denmark | collected 2008 | reverse complement strand
GAACCATGTTCACGCCGAACCCAATCAGAATTGGGCAAATTGATGCCAATGGCCGTTGAGGGGTAAAGATCGCCTGCCAAGATGGCTGCCGTTATCACCTTTGCCGACACGCCGCGCACCTTCTCTTTCTTGAAGCGGGCATCAACGGGGGAATGGTCTTCAAACCACTGAGCGTTTGCCGAGAGTTTTTCCGTGCGCTGCGTCGCCGCAATGTCTTTGAAGTTTACATAAGCCTCCCATGAGGCTTTCATGCCAAGCGGATCGCCATAGGTCTCCGTGAAGCAATTGGTGAAATCAACGAGCGAAGCGGTGTCCTGCAACCAGGCGATTGAATATTCATCGAAGGTGTGGAGATCGCCAGTGCGATAAAAATCCACCAAGAGGTCGATGACCTTCTGCTGCGCTGAAGAATCAGCATAATCACGGGCTTTTAGCAGATTGGAAACGATTTTTTCTATGGCCTGTCCGTAGAGCCCGCCGACTTTCCACACGCGCTCTTCGAGTGTTCCCTGCGGGGTGCGCACCAGTCGGCTGTTCATGCCAGTCATCACGGGACGCGGATTTTCGGGGTCTTTCTGCTTGGCATAAAACGCCTCAGCATCCTCCTGAGAAATGCCCGCGCCGTAGTAGTTGCAGGCAGAAGTGGCCACCAAGTCTTCGCCGTCCTTCTGATTGACGCGCATGGGCATAATGTCGGGATTGAAAATAACGGGACACAATTCGTCCAAAAGTTTGTCGACGGCCTGTGCGTCAGTCAGATTGAATTGCTGCGCAGGGATGGCCTTGACGGCGGCCCGAAAATCAGCCTCCGTAAAATCTGGCACAAACTTCTCGCAACCGTAATGATGATGGATGCCGGAAGAAAACCAGACGCGCTTCAAATAGACCGTCACGGCTTGAAAAAACGCGCTCTGCCTGTCGCCAATAAAATTCTGATACAACGCTTCGAGCACACGACGAATCCGCAGATTGTAGCGCCCGTTTTGGTCAAACAAGATGTCGCGCCCGTGAAGGGCGGCTTCTTGCAGATAGTATATATAGGTCTTTTCCTTCAGAGAAAGTTTTTCAAATCCTTCCACCTTATAGCGCAACATCTGGATGTCGGCAAACTGCTCGTCAGTGTATTTGAAGGCTGGCATGGCCTGCATTACTTCGCAGGGGTCAATCTTTTTCATTTATTCGATTTTTGCGGTTTACGTTTTTACCTATTATTCTGAAGAGAGAGGGATATAATTCTCCCGCCTGCATAATCCTATGCACCCTCTCCTCTCCCTTTATTATCTGTCAGCGTCCTTGTATTGCATGCTCTGACACGTATTTCTGCACAGCGTCTTTATAGGAGTCTGAGATGGGAAGCACGAAGTCAGCGATGGCGACACTGTTTCTGTCCACCATGCTAACGCGCTTCATGTTGACGATGTACGAACGATGTATTCTCAAGAAGGACGTGGAAGGCAGCGTGTTTTCCAGTGTGCGCATTGACACGAGGGACACAACGGCACGCTGGGAAGAAGCCAAATGCATTTTCACATAATCTTTCAATCCCTCGATATAGAGAATGTCTTGACACGACACACGGATATACTTATAATCGCTCTTCACGAAAAACATACCATCTTCCACAGGCAAGACCGCCTCTGTATTGTCGTCCTCCGCAGGAAGATTATCGGTGACTGTTTTGGGCTTGCAGACGACCTCCTCTGCCGCCTGACGGCCAACAACAGTCAAGACGCGCTGGGCAGCTGAGAGGAAATCGGTGTATGCAATGGGTTTCAAGAGATAGTCGATAGCGCCCACCTTATATCCGTCGATGGCAAATTCACGGAAGGCCGTCGTGAACACCACGTGAATGGAAGAGGGAATCATGCGGGCAAAATCCAAGCCAGTCAAATCGGGCATCTGTATGTCGAGAAACAGGATGTCGACAGGCGATGTCTGCAACGCATACATCGCTTCAACCGCACTGCCATAGGTGGCAACGAGGTTGAGGAAAGAGGTTTTCTGCGCATAACTCTCAAGCAACTTCACGGCCAATGGTTCGTCGTCTATAATTGCACAGGTCAGTTGTTTTGCCATAAGCAGGTATTGAAATCACAAATATATTTTTATTTGAGAACTATATGTGGCGCCGTCATTTTCTGTTCCATAAAGCCATTCATAACGCCCTGGATAGGAGTGTTCCAGACGTTGCAGCACCTGCTTCAAGCCGATGCCGCCAGGACTTTTGTCTTTTGACGTCTTGGGATGGTTGCTGTTTTGGCAGACAAAGACCAACTGGCGCTTGGAGGAATCATAGTCCACTCGTATGCGAATGAAACTCCGCGAAGCGGGACTGATGCCGTGCTTAAAAGCATTTTCCACCAAAGAGATAAAAATCAAAGGGGCCACAAATGCCTGACCATCGGTCTTGACTGCATCGAAATTCGTTTCAACACTGACCGATGAGGGTAAACGCAGACGCATCAGTTCTACATAGCTCTCCAAAAACTCGATTTCCTTTTCCAGCGTGACGGTCTCAGACTCGTTTTCATAAAGCACATAACGCAATAGCCGGCTTAACTCTTCAATGGCACTCTGGGCTTGTTGCGGAGAAAAGGCCGTGAGCGCATAGATATTGTTGAGCGTGTTGAGGAGAAAATGGGGATTGATCTGGTTCTTCAGGTTCTTCAACTCTGCTTCACGCCGGCCCAGCTCGGCCTCCGAGCGTGCCCGCTCTGCCATCTGCCACTGAACACTGAGACGGACAGCCACTGCCATGAATGCCAAAAACGCCAAAGACAAAAAACTGCGGAAATGAAACAGCATCCATGCCCAAAACGGCGGACAAAGATGCACCTTCCCGCCATCAGCGGCCTTCGGCGGAGGCAGAAGCTGCACATATAGTTCCCGACTGAAGAGCAGCAGACAAATCAAAACGATGTTCAACAGTACGAAACGCAACACCCTTTTCCTCTCGTCCAAAAGCAGGCGCGGAACAAAATAAAAATAATTGGCATAAAACACCAAGCAGGATGATATCGGGAAATACAAACGCTGAAAATAAGACAGCCAATCAACAGAATCTTCACGCCGCCCATAGAGCAACGGAAAGGCAAATATGTATGTCCAGATGCAAACATGGATAACAATGGCCACGTTGCGCTCTGTTTTCTTGTTGTCTGTCATGATGTTCTCCCCCTTTGGTTTCTGTATGTTACGCAAAGGTAGTTTAAAGTATTCACATAACTGCATCTTCACTGCTGATTTTTAATAAGTAATGGTGAAAGAATAAATTGATCTATTTCGACAGGGCATTTGAACACCTACTTACCATTACTAAAGGCCTGACAGACACCACGCAGGATTTCTATCAGGCCTTTCAGACGGCTGGAGATTCAGCAAATTCCACACAACAAAGCACCTACTCCTTTTGCAGAACTGTTTTTGCCAACCGCCAACTTATTACATACGCTTTCTTCAAAAAAACTTATTCATAACGAATGGCTTCAATCGGGTCAAGATTGGCAGCCTTCTTTGCTGGATACCAGCCAAAGAAGATACCGGTTGCCGTACATACAGCGAAACTCAATACAACGCTCCACGGTTGGACCAAAACGGGCCAATGGGCAAATACATTGATGGCCCATGCTGCACCGAGACCCATGAGAATGCCAATGACGCCTCCAGCCAAACTGAGAAGGATGGCTTCGATGAGGAATTGTGCCAAAATGTCGATGCCGCGGGCGCCGACAGACATTCTCAAACCGATTTCCTTGGTGCGCTCGGTGACGGAAACATACATGATGTTCATGATGCCGATACCGCCGACAATGAGGGAGATGCAGGCCACCACCAAGAGCAACACCGACATCGTGTCGGAGGTGGAAGTCATCATCTGCGCCATCTCTTCCTGAGAGCGAATGGAGAAGTTGTCTTCGTCCCCCTCTCCCAGTTTGTGCGACTCGCGCAACAAGGAGGTGATTTCTTCAATGGCCTGATCGGTCATGCCCTCGGTGATGGCAGAAGCATTGATGCCTTGAAGATAGGTGACGGCAAGGATGCGCTTCATGACGGTGGTGTATGGTGCCAGCACGATGTCGTCCTGGTCCATGCCAAAGGAGTTATAGCCCTTCGACTTCAACACACCGACGATGCGGAACGGCGTGGTGCCGAAACGGATGACGCGTCCAACGGGGTCCTCGCCGTTGGTGAAGAGGTTGTCGGCAACGGTTTTGCCAATCACGCAAACCTTCGCGCTCGTCTTGACATCTTCCTCCGTGAACATCTCTCCGTCTTCAACCTTGAGTTGACGGATTTCCAGATAGTCGGGCGATATGCCATACATGGTCGACGGCGTGTTGCTGTTGCCATTGACAAACTGCCCGGAGGAATTGACCGACGGACTGATGGCTGAGAGATAACGGGTGTTTTCCTTCAGAAGTTCATAGTCCTTGAGCTTGAGCGTCTGCATTTCTGAAGCATCCTGACGGGCACCTCCTGGCCCCTTGTCCTGGCCCGGATGAATCATGATCATATTGGAACCCATCTCCGAAATGTTCTTTTGGATGCTCTGCTTGGAACCTTGTCCGATGGCAATCATGGCAATCACTGAACCGACTCCGATGATGATGCCCAACATCGTCAGAAAAGAGCGGAGCTTGTTTGCACCAATGGCACGTACAGCTATTTTAAACAGATTAGAAATATGCATATTTATATATAAGTAAGTATTCAGTTAAGTAAGCAGGTGTTCAAAAACAAGGATGCCGACCGGCACATCAGATAACGATGCGACGTTTCATTGAATGACTATGACAACACAAATCCATGACACACACAAAATCACAGACACGCAAATCCACAAACACATCCCTGTTCTGAACACCTACATTACAAAATACACATGAGACACACACGCACTAATCGTCTGCCGGCGCTGGCAGAGCAGCCAAAGCCTCCGCTGCCGACTGGATGTTGCGGTTGACAACGTCTTCACGGATTTTCCCGTCTCGCAAGACGATATTGCGGCTGCTATATTGAGCTATCTCCGGATTGTGGGTCACAAAGATAATCGTGCGTCCGGCACGGTAGAGCTGTTGGAAAAGCACCAGAATCTCAAAAGACGTGCGAGTGTCCAAGTTGCCGGTTGCTTCATCGGCCAAAATCACGGCAGGGTCATTGACCAAAGCACGCGCAATGGCCACGCGCTGCATCTGTCCGCCCGACATCTGGTTGCTCTTGTGATACAAGCGGCTGCCAAGCCCAACCATTTCCAGGGCTTTTATACTACGCTCGCGCCGTTCCTTAGCCCCGACAGAGGCATTATACATCAGTGGCAGTTCCACATTTTCAACGGCTGTTGTCTTCGGAAGCAGGTTATAGTTCTGAAAGACGAAACCGATCTTGCGGTTTCTGAGCACCGCACGCTCCCGCCTTCTCATCTTGCGAACCGGCACACCGTCGAGCAGATATTCTCCTGAGGTGGGCGTATCCAGGCAGCCCAACTGATTGAGAAGCGTTGACTTTCCGGAACCAGACGTTCCCATGATGGTGACAAACTCGCCCTCGAAAATCTTGAACGAGATGCCGCGCAAAGCATGTACCACCTCATCGCCCACCAGAAAGTTGCGCTTCACATTCTGAAGTTCAATCACGACCTTGCGGGAATCAGCAGCCGCCATGCTAGCCTCATTATTTGAAATCACTTTTTGATTATCCATACACCAAAACGATTTTTAAGTAGATGGTCAGATCGGCTATTTTTTGTTCTTCCTCGGGCCTGGTGCAAAAGGACTGCTTTCAGAATTGTCGCCCGCGTTGGCCTGTTCTGCGTCGGCAGAGGTGGCCTTCATTTCCACGATTACTTCAGCGCCTTCCTTGATTCCGCTGACAATTTGAGTGCGCGTGCCGTTGGTGATACCGGTTTTCACGGCATAAGCCTTCAGCGTTTTTCCCTCACGCACCCACACCTTGTGAACGCCCTGGCAATCTTCGATTTTTTCCCCTGGATTCAGCATTTCCTTGGTCGGCGTGAAGCGCAACGCCTTTGTCGGCACGCTCACGATGTTGTTGCGTTCCAAAGTAAAAATAGTGACGTTTGCCGTCAGTCCGGGTTTAAGCTTCAAATCTTTATTGGAAGCAGAAATCACCACCTCATACGTGACAACGTTGCTCTCCGTCGTTGCTTCCAAGCGCACCTGGGTGACCTGTCCTTCGAATGTCTCGCCAGGATAGGCATCCACGGTGAACGACACGCGCTGTCCAACTTCAACTTCGCCTATGTCTGCCTCGTCAACATCGGCAATCACGCGCATGTCCGTCAAGTCTTGGGCAATCGTGAAGAGCGTCGGCGTGCTGTAGCTTGCAGCAACTGTCTGTCCCTCTTCCACGGCCTTACTGATGATGATGCCGTCAATCGGCGAAGTGATGATGGCATATCCCAAGTTGGTCTGCGCCTTTGAAACAGCCTCTTTTCGCTGTGCATAAGTGCTCTCTGCCTGACGGAGCGAGAGAAGGGCGGTGTCGTACTCATTGCCGCTCACGAGTTCCTTGTCATAAAGCGCCTTGATACGCTTATAATTGGCACGCTGATAATCCAGGTCACTTTGCGCCCCCGCCAGATTGCTCTTCGCACTGTTCAGTTCGCTCATGAGATTCGTCTTGTCGAGTTCGGCAATGACTTGCCCCTTATGAACGACGGAATTATAGTCGACATAGATTTTGTCGATAATGCCGCTCACCTGCGTTCCGACCTCCACCTTCGTAACCGGCTCAATCGTGCCAGTGGCCGTCACGCTGTTGCCAATTGTTGCCTTTTCAACGCGCGCCGTTTCATAGTCCATCACGGGCGTCTCTTTCTTGCCCCCCGTCAAAGCATAGACGATTGCCGCCAGAACGACGACACATGCGGCGATGAGCATCCACTTTTTCTTGTTCATATCTTTCTATCTTTAAATTTCAAATTGACATTACATTGTTTGCATAAAAGTCGAGCAGCGCCTTGTTCAACACCGTCGTATATTTGTCTTGCAGCATGCTCTGCTTGGCAGAGAGCAGATTAGCACGACTCGTCAGCAAGTCGGAAATATTCTTCAATCCCAGGCGAAACTGCTCCTGAATGAGGTCGTAACTGGTTTGAAGGGCCTCCACGTTGTCTTTTGCTGCCTTATATTTTTCTTGATTGTTGGTGGCATTCAGCCAGTAGTTTTCAACCGTAGAATAAAGCTGCTTTTGATTTTCCAGGAGGTCGAGCTGGCTCGTGACCTCCTGAACGCGGGCTTTTTCAACGGCACTCTTGTTTTGCCGGTTGTCGAATATCGGAATAGAGACCGACACGCCAAGCGTTGCGTTGAAATTGGTTTTCATCTGTTTCGCATAGCTCGTCTGCGTTCCCGTCAGATGACTGTCGCCCACGCCGCCCGTCAAACTGACCGTTGGCATATATCCTGCCTGCGCAATCTTGGTGGCAAGTTTGCTTTGCTCAATCGTTGCCAGGCTCTTCTTGATTTCCGGCCGCTTGTCGAGCGCCGCGGCATAGACGCTGTTTTTTGCAGGAATCGCAGAGAGAACACTCTCATCCCCCACTTCAACATCCGCGATGTCAATGTCAGCGTTGTTGTCGATTTCCAGCAATTGCTTGAGCTGCGTCTTGTAGTTCTCTATCTGCGTTTTGACATTCACCACGTTATACCTCCCGCTGCTCACTTGCGCTCCCAGCTGCGCCAAGTCGGCCTTGGACATCTGTTTTTCCTTGACCATCTGTTCGCCACGGGCATACACGATTGAATCCTGCTTCAGCAGTTGCGTATTCACCTTCAAGGCCTCCTGCATATAGAGAATCTGCACATACAATTGTGCAATCTGCTCCTGTATGCTGTTGGCGGTGGCGGTCGTCGCGTACGATGCCATCTGCTGTTCGAGCTCGCTGTTTTGGACATTCAAGCGGTTCTTGCCGCCGTTCCATAGCGTCCATGAAGCATTGATGCCATAACTTCCGCTCTGCGTGGCCTTGTCGGCCGCATTTGAGGCGATACCGCCGTTCACGAAGTTGCCGCCGCTCTCTTGAAAGGGGCGGTACGTCACGCCTTGATTCATTGAGGCGTTCAAACTCGGCAGCAATCCCGCTTTGGCCTGCAGCACACCGATGGCCGCTGTTTGTTCCGAAGCCTTGTTCTGCTGGATTTTCAAACTGTGAGTCAGTGCATAGTCAATGCAATCCTTCAAATTCCACACTTCCGACTGCTGCGCAAAAGCAGAGCCCAACGCCGCAAAGGACAACAGAAGCGGAATGATCCATTTTTTTCTCATGCGTATCTCCTTTATTTCTTATTCAACAATTCTGATTATGCTGACGAACTCTCTGGCGGGCATTCCCACACACCATAGCGCCACCAATGAATGCCACACCAAATCCCGTCGGCTTACAAGGGCAAAATTACAACCTCGCCCCCGACGCCGATACCCGTTAAACATCTCTTTGGAAAATGAAATCGACGAATCCCGCTTTTTCTTCGGCAAATGCCGATGCCGACTTGCCAGCGAACGCCGCGCCGCGTGCAATCGTGCCTCGGCCCGCATGCGTCCGCGTCTGCACCCAGAGGCGTTCGCATCAGCTCCCAGAGACGACTGAATCAGCTCCCAGATGCGGTTGCGTCTGCTCCCAGATGCGGTTGCGTCTGCTCCCGCGTTCGTCAATAAGCATAGGGAACAAATTGGGGGCGACGATTCCGCCGCCCCCATCTGCCGCCATCCTAAATATGGGGCAACTCTGTTTCCTGAAAATAAGAATCCGGTAAATTCGCAGCCTTTTGTTCAGCTACGGATTTACCGGATATGTGCTTTAAGAATCAGTCTCAGATGTGCTTTGAGATTAATCTCAAGTGTTAGATATACCTGATTATTTAACCATCACCTTGCGTATGCTGCCATCCTCCATACGCAGGATGTTGATGCCACGCTGTGGTGCCGCGATTTGTCGACCGTCAATCGTGTAGCGGGCTTTGACTTTTCCGCTCACGTTGGTGTCGAGTGGAGAGGTGATGGACGTAGGGTCAAATTCTTTGAGTTCCACGGTCATGGGTTTGTCTTCTTCAACGATGAAATCGGCAGCGACATGATGTTCTACGCCATCAATGAGGAATACGCACGACACGGAATAGGCGCCAGGAACAAGGTCTACATATTTACGACGCTCAAACACACGATAACTATAGGGCATTATCCGTGTACGTTCCTTGCTAAGGAATAAATCAAATTGGCGCAGGCTTTCATTCCACACTCCAGCGACCTGTTCGTAAGAGAAAGTGACACGAACTGGCTTTTGGCAGTGAGCGATGACCACAGTGTCGGCACTTGAAGGGTTGATGCGCACAATATGGTAGGGCTTGCCACTATAATGCAATATCAAATCAGCCTGGGAGTTTTTCGACACGAGGATTGCGCTGTCGCCAGTTGAAGTTTCCTGATTTGGGAGGGTGATATAGTCATTGCTACTACCATAATATTTGGCACTGGTGTGGAAGGGATTTTCATCATCAGCACCAATGAGCAATGGAGATTTCAGCGTATAACCGACGGATGTGTCAGCCTCTTTTTCGATTTTCACCTGCCGATAGTCAACGTTATATTCATTGTAGCCGTTGTGCAAGGGAATGGTTTCATCGGCAAAGACAACACTATTCTTCGACATATCACGCTTGTAATATGGGAATGCCGTTGGGAGATTGTTGCAATACGTATAGACATGTTCAAGACCGAGGTCTTTTATACGAAGCAGTGTGTAGGCCTCTTTTGGGAGAGGTTGCACGAGGTCGTCAGTGGCCGTAAGGGTGAAGTGATGAAAGGGAGAAGAAGCCTCTGATTCTTCGTTTTCATTGAGACTATGCATGCGCCAGATGTACTGACCTTCTGGAAGTATGAGGGTTAAGGTGTCGTAGGGCACAGGATTTTCTCCCGTTCCAAAACTTTTGGCGCAATCATTGCGGTGCGTGACGGAGGTGGAGACATCGTCGTACTCGCCTGTCTGGTTCTTGCCATATTTACCAAGCAGTCGCAAGCGATATTTGCCGCCTTGCAGCAAATGGCAGGGGATGATGAATTTCACGGGATGCAACTCAGCAAAGCAAATGCCTTTAGACCCGTTAGAAAAGTCGTTTTGTGTCAAGTGGAACTCCGTCCGCTGGTCGGATGGGCTTTCGTAAATGAAAGCCCTACTTTCCACTGTAGGGCCAGACGTTTCTTTCTCGTAATTATAAGCCCCAATTTCAATATACGGGTAGGTGCTTCCTTCAACCATCATGGTAAAGATGAGATCATTGCCCTTGATTTCACGGCTGATTGTATTACGTGCCACATTCATGATCATATTGTCACGCAATGCGTAAGGGCGGCTCACTTTGTTGAGAATTGCGAAGTAAATATAGTCAACAAATGGAGCGGCATCGGCCAGAGCAATTGTCACCTTAAGAGGCTTGCTGTGGCCAAGCGACAAATTGACCGGCTCGGTGCTCTCAGGTACGGTCAGCTCTTTTATGACGTAGCCACCATAAGCATTATATGGCATGAGAAAGTCAGGGTCTGAAGTTTTCACACTTGGATTCCCTATCTGAAACGACTGCGTGCCTGGCAGCACATAAGCGGCACGAGTGCCATCGGGAGCGGTAAGGGTAATTCGACGACCAACGTTGTAAAAACCGTAACCATAGAACGACGATTTTTGAGGTTTATTCCAATTCTGCTCTTTGTAGTACACAGAGCGGAATTCGCCGTCTACGGGACATTGCGTTCCCTTGCTGTCAGTGATGTAAAAACGACATTCCACAGCCCGACGATAGTCGGTGGTAATGGTCTGGTCGGGGGTATCAGTCACAGTGATAGAGTCGACATGCAGCGCGAGATCTTCGCTATCTGGAACCACGAGATAGCGCAAGATGTCACCTGGCAAAGCGTAGAGCGCCCAAGGAGCATTGAAGTCACGCTCCATATTCATTACACTCGTTCCCCAGCAGGCACCCACACGGAGGTCGGGGGCGAGCATGGCAGACACAGGAGCACCATTGCGATCAATCACTGGTCGGAAAACGACCCGGCGGGCTGAAGCCAAGTCGTTGTGGGAGATAGTCACGTTTTCATTATCCGACAGGAGAATCTTTCCCGTAATGATACGGTTCAAATGCATGCTGTAAATGCGGTAGTAGGCATAATCTCCTGATTTACAGCTAATGGCTCTACATAAAGAACGCATATCTATATTTGAAATCCCCCACCATGCAGAGTAATTATCGTCACGATTGTAAAAGTTAAGTGTGAATCGGTAACTATGGTATCTATACAGATTAGCATCTCCCTGATTGTAATTACTACTCAAAGGGAGGCATTCATTGGCATAGTTGCTGAGATCCTGAAATGCTGGATTGTTGGAAAACGTGATTTGAAGGGAACCTATGTCCGAATCCAGGGTTTCTGCGTCAACGCCTTGAGGGGCATCGAGACGGACACTTAGCCTTTGTGCGTACAAAAATTGCGAGTGGAAGCAAATGCACAACAAGGCGGCCGTGATTGCGCGACGGAAAAAATGTTTATTTTTCATCTTGAATAATTTTTGATAAATTGTTATAAGTAGACAGGATATAAAAAGCATGTACTGGTTTAAAGTCCATTTTTGTATGTGCAATGGCGCACAAGGCATAGATGCCTTTACCGAAAGTAGTCATCTTATCATAAATTCTTCCCTGATACGTGTCGGGCGCAACCTTTAAATGTTTGAGTTCTGAATGCTTCAAAATTACAAAAAACGCGAGTTCGGGATAAGGATTGCATAAAAAATAGGGTA
>ULTR01058764.1_pt1 | contig 11924 bp, 17 predicted proteins | sample 1957781 | NCBI WGS metagenome assembly ULTR01 (sample SAMEA4835739, study PRJEB28245) | human gut metagenome | biome: gut microbiome; material: fecal sample | place: Denmark | collected 2008 | reverse complement strand
GGACAAATCGTTACCGTTTTTGTCCGGTAGGGAATAGGTAACGATTTAGTAACGAAACTATGTCTTTTCAAGTCCTTTTGTTGTCTTGGAAACAAGACTTATAGGCAATAAAAAAACCTACAAATCGCTGATTTGTAGGTTTTTGTCCACTTACTGTCCTTTTTTGTCCAGTAGGTTCTGCGGAGAGACAGGGTTCTGAACTTGTCAGCCTATTCTCTCTGTATATCAGCGTTATAACATCAAGGTAAAGAACAAATGTAGCAAAATTGTAGCACATTTCTGAAGGCTTTTTGAAACCCTTTTGAATGCCTATGCCATCATTTTATCACGGTTCAAAGATACTAAAAAACGAACACATTGCCAAATGCTTTATAATAAATATTTCAGCCACTCCACTGCTACACTTTTTAGTGCAAGGTGCGAGCCTATTTATATATATAGGCTTGCACCTTGCACTAACGGAGACTGTGTGTGGCATTGCACCAATGACTACATTCACAAACAACATCTTACTTCCAAAAACTTATATCAGTCATTTCCCGATTATGGCGAATCATTTGGAACCATACAATATCTGTATTATTCGGAAGGCTTTGCCAAAGAAATCATGTAGATGTTTGTGAAAAGGCTTTCTTGAGACATTTATGCTTTTCAAAATATAGTTTATACAGACCTTACCTATTGACTATCTCCTATTCGGCAATGGTTGAAGGTAAATTAGTGCCATTAGCTCCTATAGTGATGCTAATGGCACTTTTTGACGCCAATTCACTACTGTTCCTGTTGATTTTATGTCTCTTATATTATTTCCCTGAATTTTTAGTTGAACTTGCTTCTACGGAAATGTTTTGTGCCCAAGAAACAAGAATTTGCCTGTTTGGGAAAGATAATCTCCGCTTAGAAGCTACTAACTTTATATTTATGGAAAATATAGGAACAATGCTAAGAAAGCAACGTGAATTGAAAGGTTTTTCACAAGAGTATGTAGCTGGTTTAGTGGGTGTTAGTACCTCTGTAATTTCAAAGATTGAGACCGGTAAAACCAAGGCAAGATTTGATGTAATCAGCAACATTTGCAAGGCTTTGGATATGAATTGGTACGATTTACTTTCCCCAGAGGAAAGACGCAGTAAAGAAGACTGCCGGATCAACCTCAATATCAACGTTTCCAGCCCGCAACAACTGAAAGAATACCTTGACATATTGGGAAAAGACAACCTGCAAATCAAGAATCTAAAGAACAAATAGTATGGAAGTGATAACGATAGACAGCATTGCTTTTCAGAAACTGGTTGAACAGCTCAACCGGATTGAAAGCTACGTGGAGCGCACAACAGAGTTGTATCGTGATATAGACGATGCCTTGGAAATAAGCACCAAAGACCTGATGACCATCTTCTGTATCTCAGAATCTACGCTGTACAGATGGCGGAAAGGAGGTTCCATCAGTTTCAGATATACCGAAACCGGTGGCGTACGTTTTTCATACAGTTCCCTGTTCATGGCAATAAAGTGTTTCCGCATAAAGATTCCGGGTATGGCGAAGGAGGAAGCACTCAAACGACTGTCTGATTATAAAGACGGGATTCTTCTGAACAAATGCACAACTGAAACCAAATGATAGACAAGGAAGATATACTGGAACGCACAGGCCGCGGGCTTGCCGTGTTCAAACATTACATCAACTTTCCGGTGCGACCCGGAAAGAATTTCAGGAATCCGCTCTACGAAGATCGGATTGCTTCATGCAATATCTATTATGACCGGCATGCCCAAGTGTTCAAGATGAAGGATTTCGGAAATAACGAATATTCGGGCGACTGCTTCTGGTTCGTCGGCATGCTTTACGGATTGGACGTGAAAAGAGATTTTGTCGCTATCATCAACCGTATTGTATCGGACCTGAACATCACCATAGTCCACACAGGAAACAACGATATGCCTGCTCGTAAAAAGGCAGTTGAAAAACGTATCATTATGAATGAGAATGACAATCCAATAAGAAAGGACTACCATACAGAGGTTAAACCCTTTTCAGTTGCTGAACTTGCATACTGGCAGCAATATGGAATCAAGCCGGATACTTTAGAAAGATACAATGTACATTCCTTAAAGTCATTTGAAGGCTATAACCGTTCCAATAAAATTTATAAAATCAGTTCATCTGCAACAGAACCCATGTTTGCTTACATGGGCATTGGATTTACCAAGGTATACCGGCCTCGAAATCAGAATATGCGGTTCTTTTATGGAGGAGAGATGCCTGAGGTGTACTGTTTCGGTCTGGAACAGTTACCCAACAAGGGGGACATGGTCTTTATCACCGGAGGAGAAAAGGATGTAATGTCACTTGCCTCCAAAGGATTCAATGCCGTTTGTTTCAACAGTGAAACGGCCGCCATACCCACTTCACTGATTGAGATGTTTGACCGTAAGTTCCGTCATATTGTCTTTCTGTACGATATGGACGATACAGGCCGGAACGAATCTGCCAGACGCATGGATGAATTGTCCTCGTTTCATGTACTCAGAATGGAACTGCCTATATCCGGAGCAAAGGGAGACAAGGATATTTCCGATTACTTTGCTTCCGGAAAAAGTGCAGCGGACTTTCAGGTACTGATTACCTCCATGCTGGAGAAGCTTTACTCACAAACTATGATGCTTTTAAAATCTTGCGAAATGGACTACAACAATCCTCCCGAATCTTCCAAAACAGTGGTTTCCGTCAACGGAGTACCGCTTGGGACCTACGACAACCTTCTATGTATAACAGGTGGTGAAGGTACCGGAAAAAGCAATTTCGTATCAGCCCTGATTGCAGGTACACTTGCTGACGACACACAAAACATCGATACGCTTGGCTTTGAAGTTTCACCAAACTACTCTGATAAGGCCGTGTTGCACTATGATACCGAGCAGTCTGAGTTTCAGTTATTCAAGAATCTGAGCAAGACAATCAAACGTATCGGATTACCTGCACCACCGGATTTTTACCATACGTTCTATCTGGCCCCTATGTCAAGAAAAGAGCGTATCAGCATGATCCGTGACAGCATGGATTTGTATTACCACCGGCACGGAGGAATCCACCTCGTTGTACTGGATGGCATTGCAGACCTTATCCGTTCGGCCAATGATGAAGCGGAAAGCATTGCCATTGTGGATGAAGTGTACCGCCTGGCCGGCATCTACAAAACCTGTATCATCTGTGTGCTGCATTTTGTGCCCAACGGAATAAAACTACGCGGGCACATCGGCTCGGAGCTGCAGAGAAAAGCGGCAGCCATCCTCTCCATTGAGAAGGATGAGAATCCTGTCTATTCCGTAGTCAAGGCAATCAAAGTCCGTGACGGTAGTCCGTTGGATGTACCCATGCTGCTTTTCACATGGGACAAACAGAAAGATATGCACGTATCTGCCGGTGAAAAGCCGGCCGAAGACAAGGAGAAACGGAAAAAGGAGGAGTTGCAGGGTATCATAAAAGAAATCTTCCGAAGCCGGAAGAAAATCACGTACACTGAACTCGTAACCGAACTGATGCAGGCGATGGACATCAAGGAAAGGACAGCCAAAAGCTATATCAGCTACATGAAAACGAACGGTATGCTGAATCAGGACAGTTCGAACAACTACCAGCCTTGATGCTTCCGCTATTGGGAATAGTCAATCTAACAATTTAATGCTTATGAGAGAAATGAAACCTACATGCGACCCGAACGGGGTCTATTCCGTCAAACGTGTATGCGCCGAGCTGGGCATAAGCTACAAGACACTCCGGAAATACAGGGAAAGCGGCTATATCAAGCCGTTGAATCCGGGCAATGTCTATCGGCCTAAGTATTCCGGACAATCCATCATTGATTGCTGGCATGTCCTATGCACCCTCTGAAACAACCAGCAGACTTGGACTCCCACCACACCAGTCCAAGTATGTTTTCAGAAAAAAGACACAAAGCGAAATTCTATCTTTGGTTTTCAGATAAGGATTCCGCTTTGTGTCATCTATAAATAACCCGTGAGCAGACTCATGGGTCTTCATCTAAAACAATCCCGTCATGTATGCAGGCAAACAGAAAATATCCTTGTCTTTTCTTACATCTTTTGTGTAGAGAAGATACCTTTGCAGGATTCTTGAAGAAAATTTCTCCTGGAAAACATCAAGCGACTTATGGGACTTATATCCGGAGGACTTCACTTCAATAGGACATATCTTATCTTTGCGGGAAAGCAGGAAATCCACCTCATAGTTACGGACAGTCTTGTTCCCGTCTTCGTCCTTGACTATTTCTTCCTGGAAAGTATAGTAGAATAATTCATTGCCGGCACTCTTGAGCATCTGGGCTATCGCATTTTCATATACATACCCCAGATCCACAGCAAGCTTATCCGAAAGAAGTTTCTGGTATATCACATTTTCTGTATAATCGCGATCCATAAAAGCGAGTGTAACGAACAGTCCTGTATCGGCAAGGAACAACTTGAAACAATCATAATCGGCATGAAGGGAAAAACCTACACTGGGGTCATTTGCATGATAGGAAAAATTTACCGTCATCGAATCCGCCATATCCATCAGCAACTCACCCAGTCTGGAGGCAGTTGCATTCTCAATCACGCTTCCCACCTGATAACGCTTCGAGTTTCGGGAGAGTTCTGCAGGTATTGAAGTAAACAAGCGTGAAGCACGTCCTGTCGGGTCTATTTTACGGAAATCATCAATATAGAGTTCGAGAATATTACGCTTTACCGCATCTATGGCTGAAAAATCATTCGATTCCAAATAAGCATTTACGGCCTGCGGCATACCACCTATAAGCATGTAAAGACGAAAATTACGCATAAGGTCACGATTGACAGCATCACCCAATGATTTTAAGTTTTGGTATGAGTATCTAATCAAATCGTAGGTTTGGGATTTATTGACAGCCCATAAAAACTCTTCGAAATCCAACGGGTACATAGAGATACGTGTTTCTTCACTCGGAATTACGATTCCTTTCACATTCTTTTTAATGGAAAGAAGTGACCCTGTTTCAATATAGTCATACCTCCGGTCCTTAACCAAGTGCTTGATGGCTTGTCGGGCCGGTGGATACAGTTGCACTTCATCGAAAATGATAACCGATTTTCGTTCATGCAATGAAACATTGAATAGTGACTGAATCCGCAGAAAAAAGTAATCCAAATCTGAAATATGGGAGAACAATTCTTTGACTGCTGCATCAGCTATTGAAAAATCGATGTTGATATAGGAGTCATACTCTCTACGGGCGAACTCCTCAGCAATGGTTGATTTTCCGATTCGACGTGCACCTTTTATCAAAAGTGCAGTCTGTCCATCACTTTCCTGCTTCCATTGGAGCATTCTTTCATAAATTTTGCGTTTGAATATTTTTTCGGACATATACTGAGAGTTTATTTGATTACAAAAATACACAATATGTCGAAATCAGCAAAATGTTTTCGGCAGTTTTTGTCGAAATCAGCAAAATGTTTTTAGCGGTTTTTGTCGGAATCAGCAAAATGTTTGGCATTAAAAGAGATTGACGACAGTCATCCCCCTCTTCCGAGCCTCACGGCAAGTATAATAAGTCCCTCCTTTCTGTTTTCCGTCATAATAGGCAATCACATAGTTTGAATGCTGCAGCATGAAGTCATTCCGTTTGAGCAAACATCCTTTATAATAGGTATCACTCAACACAATCACCTTGTCTGCCTTGGCAAGTATATGGTCATATCGTTGCTGTTCTGCCAAGTCCCAACGGCTGTTTTGTCCTCTGAACGGCACAACAGCTATCAGTTGCAGATAAGGAAGGCGAGCTTTGAGGGAAAGAACTTCCTCCGCTGCGAGCATGTCGAAACCCAAAGCCATCCCACAGATACATTGGTACTTTCCTTCCTTGTAAGCAAGAGAAACGGCCTTTCTGAGCCGTTCTCTCACCTTATCTTTCTGTTCGGGTGCAATATTCCGATGCCCTGTAAAGGCTATGGAAGCCTCCTTTATCGTAAATCTTTGTTTCATTGTCTGTTTACTTTATAGTGAGTTTTAGCCAGGAAGATGCCCCCGATAACATGTGCGCCCAAATTCTCCAACTGGTCAGCATAGGTAGCCCATGTGATGCCGCGAGTGATAACATCATCAAATGTCACTACGGATTTTCCACTGAACCAATCTTCATCAAAATCGATGATATGCACTTTGCGGATTTCCTTTTCCATCTTCCGGTTTTCATGAATGGCAAGCCGTCCGCCGATTACCCTTACATGCTCATAGCCGTTGATAGCTCCGGTCAGTTCACAAACCCTTTCACAAAAAGCCTTGTAACGGAGTTCGTTCTTTGAACTTGTGGATGCCGGAACTTGAACGAAAACAATATTCTTGCAGGATTCGCCGTATTGTTCCTGCATGTTTGCTGCGGTCATTTGCGCTACCGCTTCAAAGTTTCTTCCGTCTTTGAAATCGTACACCATCTGTCTGTCGGAAATTTCCTTTTCACCGACGTTGCGAATACGCTTGGGAAAATACTTGCAGAACCATGTCTGAGGTTTTGCCAACTGCTTCTTGAGGTTATTGTCAATCTGTGCCATACGCTCTGATTTTTTTCCCTTCTGTTTTGCTGTTTTTCAGCTTGTCCGAAGGGATATTTTTTGCTTTTATCAGAGTGCTGGCAGCCCAATAAGGCAAATTCAGGGCAGAAAATACGCTCAACTTGTTTGAGGAAGATTTTCTGCAAGGGATTTGACGTTTGGTGATGACAGCAATACCTTTGCAAAAAAATATCCTCGCAGGCAGAGATGACAAAATAGAACTGTCACCGTCTATACCAATCCTGTTTCTGAACTTATACATTCCATAAACAGAAATCGCAAGTCATTCCCATATAAATCATTCAGGAAAGACCGAACTCACCTTGGCAACAAGTAATGAGTAATACAAAGTCTTTCAAAACATCACAATATCCCTCATTATCAAAGATTTTACCTATTGTAAGAATGGACCTGCATGAGTAACTTTACACCCAAAAGAATACTTATGAACTATATACAGCAAATACAAACGATTGTGATACTCCCGGAAAAAAGATATTCCGTGAAGGAAGCCTGTATCTTCCTCGGCATCCACCGGTGTACCATCTATGACTACATCAGACATGAGGAACGTCCGCTTCCTTTTATCCGGATCCATACCGATAAAAGAGGCATCGTATTCCAGGGAAGCGACCTGCTTGCCTATAAAGCGGCAGGTCTCCCCAAGAAAGGACGCAAATTCAAAGACAGCACATCTCGGTAGAAGGCTGTCTTTGAATAGTAGTAGAATGTGGGGTCAGTTCCATTGGTTCCAGGGCAAGCCTGCCAGCAATGACTTTCCGTCAGCTTCCCTCAGTTCGCAAGCCAGCAGCCACGCATCAGTCCGGATGGTATCCATGTCGTTTACCGCCTGCTGATACCGGGAAGGAGCCATAGCACCTGACTGAATCATCCATTCCCCGGCACAAGTCTCAGGGTCAATGGCATCCACAAAGGATTCAATCTCCTTGATAAGGTTCTCCAACTTTCTATCTTTCATTTCAGCGGTGAAGGAAAACGGAACACCGCTCAAGGTTTTCCGATGGAAGTCAAAGAAAAGACTGCCATCTACATACTTTACAGAAACAGTCCAGCCAAGCAAGGCTGCAATGCTGAATACATTTTTATTTCTCATAAGACATAAAGCTACATACAGACCTGCCAAGTCCGTGATGGATATGGCAGGTCACTTTCTTGTTACAAATCATACGTTCAATAACCCATTCTTGCAAGGAACTCCTGCAGACGGCTGTCACGCAACTTTTTCAGTGGCACCGGATGGAAGTTTTCCTGCTGCCTTACTTGCAGCTTTCCGAAGCCTTGTTTGGTCAAATCCAACTCAATGTCCGAAAGTTCATTCAAAGAAATGTAGCCATACTCATCCTCCATCAGTCCGATGACGATACCGAACAGAATGGTGTCGTTTCCTTCTTTTTCACCTTCAAGGATGAACCACCGCACACCACCGAGCGCAAAGATGGCACGGCAAATAGCGTCCTTTCCCTTGCCGTCTTGGGAATAGAGAGGAAAGCCTTTCAAGGCTTCCTCCAACTGCGTTGTCATAAGTCTGCACATATCAATCCAAAATTATTTCATCTTTATAAACATCTATTTCTGCACCACTGCTGAACTGAACCACAAAACCATGTTCAGAGAGGGCTACGATAGTTCCTCGGTGGTAGCCTCGCCAAGGGGTTATCAACTCGCATTGTCTGCCGTATTCGGGAAAATCATATTCGTCCATAGTCCTGTCATTTAGAGGTTGGAAATTCGGGGTCAAAAATCAAGTCACACTCAATGAGCCGTTGATAGGCTTCTGCAGAAAGCCGTGATGCCCACTCATTGCGGTCATCGTATCTTCCCTGCTGATAGTTGTGTGCCAGCTGCTTCATGAAGCCGAGGAACACCTTGAACATCTGCTGTTGCAGGTAGCGGTGAGCTTTGGTCAGTTCCCTGCCAGTCTGGTCAGGTGAACACATACTGCCATTTACAAAGTTGGCAAACTCTTGTGCAAAAGCCTTGTCACGTTCGGAGATGGTAGCTCCGGATAATTCGGGATAATCCATAGTTAAAACAATTTAGATGGTTGCGATTCCGATTCTTCTCCCTCTTGTGAAGCCCTTTAGAGCTTCTTGGTCGGGAAAACCGTTTTTCGTGCAGTTCCTCACTGCGGACAACAGGGAGAATAAGGCAAGTGTGAGGTCCGAGGACTTTACGGAATACCCAATTTGGCACAAATTGTGGAAGGCTGCCGGAAAGTCCTCAGTCCGAAAGCGTCAGCGGCACTTGACGTTTCTCCCGTCCGCAGTACCTTTGCACGTATAAAACGAGTTGGGCCAAGAAGCTCCAAAGGTTTTCAAGACTTTCCCGACTAGGACTCCAAGGGAAAGAATTAGTTCTAACAGGTCATCTCAAACATATTCCTTAGAAAGTCCGCGTAACCCAGCATCCCGACCGTCTTGAAGATGCACATCCCCGAAAACCGTTGCCGTTGTGAGAACCTACAAAGTGAAGCGAAGTGGAGCCTTGCAGGTTCTCTCTATGGCAACGGATTAGAGTTCCATTCGCAGCCAAAGCCAATCAGACGAGCTTTGCTTGGTGTCACGGACACGGAGCAAAACGGATGGTACATCCTTCCCAAAAGGTCGTCACTTCCGGCATCGCATGCAATACGATAAGTCGGAAGTGGTGACCAACATCTGTGAGCTAACCGTATAAACCATTCGATGGCTCTACTTCCGCAAGCGTCAGCCTGCGTTCGGTAGAGCCATCGAGCAAGTCATCATTTGTAGATATGTTTTCCAACCTCATTGACACTGTGAGAAACAGCTGAGTGGAGCGAAGTGAAACCCTGATGCTTCTCTCTGTGGCAATGGACTGAATCTTCCATTTGTAACAAAAGCCTATCAGCCGGGCTTTGCTTGGTGTCACCGACACGGAGCAAACCGGATGGCATATTCTTCCCAAAAGGTCGTCACTTCCGGCATCGCATGCAATACGATTAGTCGGAAGTGGCGGCCAACATCTGTGAGCTAACTTTATAAGCCATTCGGTAGAGCCATCGAGTAAATCATCATTTGAAGAGCAGCAGCCTAACCTCATTGACATTGTGAGAAACAACTGAGTGAAGCAAAGTGAAACCCTGCTGTTTCTCTCTGTGGCAATGGACTGGAACTTCCATTTGTAGCAAAAGCCTATCAGCCGAGCTTTGCTTGGTGTCACTAAGACGGAGCAAACCGGATGGATTTTTCTCTGTACAAAATCCTCTCATCTCCATAAAGGTTCTTGTTCCCAATTATAAGGAAAACCTAGCAGACGAGTGTTTACTGAAGGGTATTTTATCAAAAGTTGTTTGAAATCAACAACAAAGGTATTGTCTGGGATAATAGAATTGAGCCAATATACCAAATAGCATAATTGTGGATAAAGAGTCTGTTCTCGAAAAGAAAAATCTGTAATCCATTTATTAGGCATACGCTCCGGCATTTTAGGCTTTACAGGAAAGACTCTGTTTGACAATCTTGAATGATGGGCACAGCAATTACGAAGCACAGCAAGACACTCCAACCAGCTTCGTAAGAATTTGTGATGATTCAAGCCGAACTCTCTCGCTACGGCATGTTTAGCGGTAGCATCCGAAAAGTTAGAATAAAGTTTGGATAGTGTACCCATTGAAATAACTTCCAACGTTTTCCATACAGGGGGAAGATCAGGTTCACTGTATTTACGAAAATGCTCTGTTATGAAGTCATCATGAGAACGCGATACTTCCTTACGGATGACAGTCAGATTTGTAGCAAAACGAGCGTCATTAAGTGCAAAAGTTTCATCCATAAACCAAAATGCACCAAAACCAGGGGAAAAATGCTTGATTATTTTCGTCCTGACCGAAACTTCTATTGTTTGAATAGCAGTAAACAGCAATGCTCGAAGTTGCTTATCAAAAGAATACAGCTTCACTATATCTGAGAAACAACTGCCTTCCCTAAATTGATGTGTGAAATGGTCTATTTCAAAGTGTTTCCAATAGCCAGCAAGACGGAAATAACTGATGGTATCAAGAACATCAATTGCTTGCTCTATATCATCAATAAGCAAACCTCTTTCTTGGAGAATTTCAATTTGCTGTTCAGTGGTTATGGCTTGATTTGTATATCTGACTCCCATAAATAAAAAATGTCCCGCTGGGTACGCTAATCTTACGGGAAGCGGGCGGGATTTGTTGTTGCAAAGATAACATATTTATTTTAAACTACCAAGGCTTTATTTATATTGTATCTTGTTTCCTGCAAATAGCCCCAATTTTTAGTACAAAAGCATTATCTGGCAGGTCGGACGAATATAAATAATTTATAGACCTCAATTCCCAAATAACGCAGCAGTCCTGTCATTGCTGTCTGGCGCTTGCAATGACAGAACTACTGCAGAAATTCTTACTTCCTCTTTGGCAGGCGTATTTTCCGGTTGTCTGTTTCCCATTTATCCACATAGTTGTTCAGAGCTTCAGAAATAACGTCCTTCAATAAGGCACCTTCCACAAGAGAAATGTACTTCACCTTTTGAAGTAAATCTGGATCTACGATGAAGGTGGCTCGGATTTCCTGGGGCTTCTTGGTACTTTTGGCTATTTCGCCTTTCTTGGGACGACCCACATTTTCCCTGCGTTTGGCTTCCAGTTTGGATTTCATTTTATCGGTAGCTTCTGTTCCATTAGCGTCCTTTTTAGTAGCTGTCTTTGAAGATACCGCCTTCGGACTTTCCTGCTTATCGGTTAGAGCTGTTGGTTGTTCTGCTTGTTCAGTAGCTTGTTCCTTAGGCTGTTCCTGCACCGATTCTGCTTGATTGGCTTCACCCATGAAGCCATCCATCAATAAGGATAAATTCTTTTTACTCATATTGTTTACTTTATTACTTATTTACTTGATGATTAACTTACTATGTTACCAATAACCTTTGTGATTAGTCATATAGTAAGATAGTTTACCTATTTTCCTCCCGACTGATTATTTCATCGGTCAGTGTGCGATAGTCCGCTGCACCATTGCTTTTCGGGTCGTATTCAAAGATGGTCTGACCGGACAGCGGCATCTCGGCTATGGCGATATTCTCACGGATTTTCGTCTGAAAGACCTTCTCTCCGTACCGCTTTTCTACCATGGAAATCACTTCCTTGTTCAACTTCCGGTTATTGAACCGGGTGAAGAACACTCCACCCAACTCCAGCGTTGGGTTCACCCGGCGTTTCACTTCCCGGACTATATCATCCAGCATGGTCAAGCCTTTCAAGGGCAAGGCTTCGGCAGTGAGCGGTATGTAGAGTTTGTCCGCTGCCACCAGCGCATTGGTCGTCACGA
>ULTR01091028.1_pt1 | contig 12124 bp, 8 predicted proteins | sample 1957781 | NCBI WGS metagenome assembly ULTR01 (sample SAMEA4835739, study PRJEB28245) | human gut metagenome | biome: gut microbiome; material: fecal sample | place: Denmark | collected 2008 | reverse complement strand
TCGGCCCCGGCGGTCTGTCCCGTGAGCGCGCAGGCTATGAAGTCCGCGACGTACACAACTCCCACTATGGCCGTATGTGTCCTATCGAGACGCCTGAAGGTCCTAACATCGGTTTGATCGGTTCTTTGTCCACCTATGCTGTTATCAATGAATACGGCTTTATGGAAACTCCGTACCGTGTTGTTGATAAAGAAAATAAACGTGTAACTGAAGAAATCAGATACATGACTGCGGACGAAGAAGATAAATATATCGTAGCACAGGCCAACGAACCGTTGGACGATGATGGTTACTTCCTGGGCGAGCGTGTTACCGCCCGTGCTAAGGATGATGTCCTCTCCATTACTCCGGATAAGGTTGACCTGATGGACGTTTCTCCTAAACAGGTAGTATCTATCGCAACCGCGCTGATTCCGTTCTTGGAGAACGATGACGCTAACCGTGCTCTGATGGGTGCGAACATGCAGCGTCAGGCTGTACCTCTGCTCTGCACTCAGGCTCCGATTATCGGTACTGGTATGGAATACAAGGTTGCTGCCGACTCCGGTGTCTGCGTTCTGGCTAAACGTGCCGGCGAGGTTATCCGCGTAGTAGGCAACGAAATCCGTGTACGTGCAGAAAACGGTGAAGTGGATGTATATCCGCTGCTGAAATTCAAACGTTCCAACCAAGGTACCTGTGTTAACCAGCGTCCTATCGTTTTCAAAGGCGACAAGGTTACCGAAAAGCAGATTCTGGCTGACGGCCCTGCTACCGATCATGGCGAGCTGGCTTTAGGTCACAACGTAATTGTTGCTTATATGCCTTGGGAAGGCTATAACTACGAGGATGCTGTTCTGCTGAACGAGGATCTGGTAAAGGCTGATATCTTTACCTCTATCCATATTGAAGAATATGATTGTGATGCCCGCGATACCAAGCTTGGCAAAGAAGAAATTACCCGCGAAATTCCTAACGTATCCGACGAAGCTCTGAAGGATCTGGATGAGCGTGGTATTATCCGTATCGGTGCTGAAGTACGTCCCGGCGATATTCTGGTAGGTAAGGTTACTCCGAAAGGCGAAACCGAGCTGACTGCAGAAGAACGTCTGCTGCGTGCTATCTTCGGTGAAAAAGCACGTGAAGTACGTGACAGCTCCCTGCGTGTACCGCACGGCGAAGCAGGTAAGATTGTCAGCGTTAAGGTATTCAGCCGTGAAAACGGCGATGATCTGCCGCCGGGAGTAAACGAACAGGTTCGTGTACATATTGCCCAGAAACGTAAGATTTCCGAAGGCGATAAGATGGCAGGCCGTCACGGTAACAAGGGTGTTGTTTCCCGTATTATGGCACGTGAGGACATGCCTTTCCTGCCGACCGGTGAACCGGTACATATCGTACTGAACCCCCTGGGCGTACCTTCCCGTATGAACATCGGACAGGTACTGGAGAACCATCTGGGCTGGGCAGCACGTGCGCTGGGTATGGAAATTGATACTACCAACCTGGCAGCTAAGCTGAATGCCGTTGAAAAAACCGGCGCAGCAGAAGGTACTCCGGAATTTGAAGCAGCCTTCAAGGAAGAGCTGGCTAATTCCGAAACCGCTAAGAAATTAGAGCATTACGGCTACGATTATGAAAAATATGGTATGCCGGAAACTGTTGAAATTGATAAATTCGGTGGCAAGAGCGTAAAAGCAGTACAGATTTCCGTACCTGTATTCGACGGTGCGCATGAGCAGGATATTGCTGATGCACTGGAGCTTGCAGGCATTGATAAAACTGCTAAGACCACTCTGTATGACGGTCGTACCGGTGAACCCTTCGATAACCCTGTTACCGTTGGTCTGACCTATTACCTCAAGCTTCACCATTTGGTTGATGATAAGATCCATGCCCGCAGCACCGGCCCGTACTCCTTGGTTACCCAGCAGCCGTTGGGTGGTAAAGCACAGTTCGGCGGCCAGAGATTCGGTGAGATGGAAGTTTGGGCGCTGGAAGCATACGGTGCTGCTTACACCCTGCAGGAAATCCTGACTGTTAAGTCCGATGACGTTGTTGGCCGTGTTAAGACCTACGAAGCAATCGTTAAGGGCGAAAATGTACCTGATCCGGGTATTCCTGAATCCTTCAAGGTACTGGTTAAGGAATTGCAGTCCATCGGTCTGGATATCAAGGTTCTCAACGAGGACGAGGAAGAGGTTTCCTTGCGCGACGATGAGGATGACGATATTGCAACCACCGCTCGCGAGGTTGATTTAGACATCAACGGCCAGGTTGTTGAAAACGCACCTGAAAAGCCTGTTGATGATTATGCTGATAATGACGCTACCGAGGATGATAGTGATTCTGGGGACATCATTGCCGATATGGGTAATTTCACTATTACCGATAATCCCGATGGTGACTTAGATGATCCGACTAATATGTAAGAGAAGGGAGCGAATGATTCTTGATCGACGTAAATAATTTTGTGTCTATGCGTATCGGTTTGGCTTCTCCGGACCAGATTAGAGCCTGGTCCTACGGCGAGGTAAAAAAACCCGAAACCATCAATTACAGAACCCTGAAGCCGGAACGGGATGGCCTGTTCTGCGAAAGAATCTTTGGCCCTACTAAGGATTGGGAATGTCATTGCGGCAAATATAAACGCATCCGTTATAAGGGTATTATCTGCGACAAGTGCGGCGTTGAAGTTACCCGCAGCAAGGTTCGTCGTGACCGTATGGGTCACATCGAACTGGCTGCGCCGGTGTCCCCTATCTGGTACTTTAAGGGTATCCCCAGCCGTATGGGCTTGATTCTGGATATTTCTCCGCGTAGCCTGGAAAAGGTTTTGTATTTTGCAAGCTTCATCGTACTTGACCCGGGTGAAGGCACCGACCTGGTTAAAGGCCAGCTGCTGACCGAGCCTGAGTACATGGAAAAACGTGATAAATATCCTGAAGCAGGCATCCGTGTAGGTATGGGTGCACAGGCTATTAAAGAGCTGCTGGAAGCTATTGATCTGGAAGCTTTGACAGAGCAGCTGCGTCATGAAATGAAGGAGCTGAGCGGTCAGCGCCGTGTACGTGCTATCCGCCGTCTGGAAGTAGCCGAAGCATTCCTGAAATCCGGCAACCGTCCCGAATGGATGATTATGGATGTAGTTCCGGTTATTCCGCCTGAACTGCGTCCTATGGTACAGCTGGATGGCGGTCGTTTCGCAACCTCCGACCTGAACGATCTGTATCGCCGTGTTATTAACCGTAACAACCGTCTTAAACGTCTGCTGGAGCTGCATGCGCCTGATATCATTGTCCGCAATGAAAAACGTATGCTGCAGGAAGCAGTAGACGCTTTGATTGATAATGGCCGCCGCGGCCGTCCTGTTACCGGCCCCGGCAACCGTCCTCTGAAATCCTTGTCCGACATGCTCAAGGGTAAACAAGGCCGTTTCCGTCAGAACCTGTTAGGTAAACGTGTTGACTATTCCGGCCGTTCCGTAATCGTTGTAGGTCCTGAGCTGAAAATGCATCAGTGCGGCCTGCCGAAAGAAATGGCTCTGGAGCTGTTCAAACCCTTCGTTATGAAGCGTTTGGTAAACAGCGGTGAAGCAACTAATATTAAGAGTGCTAAGCGCATGGTAGAGCGTGCTACAAACGCTGTATGGGACGTTCTGGAAGAGGTAATCAAAGAACATCCTGTACTGCTGAACCGTGCACCGACTCTGCACAGACTGGGCATTCAGGCTTTCGAGCCTATCCTGTCCGAAGGCCGTGCTATTAAGCTGCATCCTCTGGTATGTACCGCTTATAACGCTGACTTTGACGGTGACCAGATGGCTGTCCATCTGCCGCTTTCCGTTGAGGCTCAGGCTGAAGCACGTATGCTGATGATGTCCGTAAACAACATCCTGGCACCTAAAGACGGCAAGCCTGTTGCTGTTCCTACACAGGATATGGTTTTGGGCTCCTACTATCTGACTATTGTAAAGACCAGCAAGGATGACCCGAACGTTAAGGGTGAAGGAACCCGCTACAGCAGCGTGGACGAAGCTCAGCTGGCTTACTTCCACCATGCGGTAGATCTGCAGGTACCTATCGAGGTTTATATTCCCAACAGCGAAATCTATGATGAAGAAAAGGGTGCAGCTGTCGGTGAAACCGGTATGTCCCTGGTAGTTACAACTGTAGGTAACACTATTTTCAATGGCGAGCTGCCTCTGGAAATGCGTTACTATCATAAAGAAAAAGATCAGGTTGTTGAAAAGCGCCTGGATGCTTCCGGTAATGTTGTGGAAACAACCGTTGAAGTTGAACGTTGGCATCTCGGCAAGCTGATTGACAAGAAAGAATTGGGCAGACTTGTTGCTAAGGCTCATAAGCTGTACGGCAACCTGCGTACTGCCGAAATTCTGGATATTGTTAAGAAAATGGGTTACGATAATGCTTGTAAATCCGGTATTTCTATCGCAACCTCCGATATTCAGATTCCTGCTGAAAAAGAAGTTATTCTGGAAGCAACAGAGCATGAGGTTGATAAGGTTGAGCGCCTCTTCCGCCGTGGTTTGATGAGCGATGACGAACGTTATCGTAAGGTAATTGACCTGTGGAACGAAGCAACCGATAAGGTTACCGATAAGCTGATGAAGTCCACCATGAACAAGTTCAATCCTGTTTCCATGATGGCTGACTCCGGTGCCCGCGGTAACAAACAGCAGATTCGTCAGCTGGCCGGTATGCGTGGTTTGATGGCCGATCCTTCCGGTCGTATCATTGACCGTCCTATCAAATCTAACTTCCGTGAAGGCCTGACCATTTTGGAATACTTCATTTCTTCTCATGGTGCTCGTAAAGGCTTGGCCGATACCGCACTGCGTACCGCTGACTCCGGTTACCTGACTCGTCGTCTGGTTGACGTTGCACAGGACGTAATTGTCCGTGAGGATGATTGCGATATCGTTGGTATGAACCTGGTTAAAGAACGCAGCCGTCTGAGCAAGGCTGTTCTTGGTGCAAGCCAGAACAAAATCCGCGAAAAGGTTATGGGCCGTACCCTGGCTTCCGGCGTACTTGATGAAGAAGGCAACCTGATTGCTGAAGCAGATACCAACATCACCGAAGAGCTTTTTGCTAAGCTCAACGATGCAGGTGTTGAAGAAATTAATCTCTATTCCGACGAAGATATGAATGGTGAGGATATCGAAAATGTCCGCATCAACATCAGCGATACCTTTGCTCATAATGTGCTGAAGGAAGCAATGATGCATAACTTCAACGGCAAAGAGGTAGCAGCAGATATTGTTAACGGTGCAGGCGAGGTGCTGGCACATACCGGCGAAACTATGACCGAAGACATTATCAACGCTGTTCTGGCTGACGGTACCGTTAAGGAGCTGCGTATCCGCAATAACGAAATTGCCGGCATTGAGGTTGAGGCAATTACCGAAGGCAAAAAAGAGAAAACCATCATTGAAACATTGCATGACCGTATCATTGGCCGTAACCTGGCTGAGGATATTCTGGATGAAAACGGTGAAATTCTCTATCATATCAATGAATATGTTACCGAGCCTATGGCAGAACGTATCTGCCAGCTGCGTGAAAAGGTTAAAATCCGCAGCGTACTTACCTGTAAGGCTAAATTCGGCGTTTGCCGCAAATGCTATGGCCGTAACCTGGCAACCGGCAAGAACGTTGATGTTGGTGAGGCAGTCGGCACTATTGCCGCACAGTCCATCGGCGAACCTGGTACTCAGCTGACCATGCGTACGTTCCATACCGGCGGCGTTGCAGGTACAGACGATATTACCCAAGGTCTGCCTCGTGTCGAGGAGCTGTTCGAAGCACGTAAACCGAAACATCCTGGCATTCTGTCCGAGGTTGCAGGTCACGTACACATTATCCAGGAAGGCAACAGCCGCAAGGTAACCGTAATGGCACTGGATGGCGAAAACCAGGAATACCAGATTCCTTATGGTGCTAAGCTGTCTGTTGTTGAGGGTGAGGAAATCGCTAAGGGCGACCGTCTGACCGAAGGTTCTCTTAACCCGCATGACGTACTGCGTATCAGCGGCGTGAAGGCTACCCAGAACTATCTGGTATCTCAGGTAGTAGGCGTTTATAAGTCTCAGGGCGTAGATATCAACAGTAAGCACATCGAGGTTATGGTTCGTCAGATGATGCGTAAAATCCGCATCGAGGAATCCGGTGACACTACAATGCTGCCGGGTGAAGACGTTGATGTGGCAGAATTTGAAGAGCAGAATACCGAGATGCTGGAAGCAGGCAAGACTCCTGCAGAAGGCCGTGCTATCCTGCTGGGTATCACCAAAGCTTCTTTGGCTACCGACTCCTTCCTGTCCGCTGCTTCCTTCCAGGAAACCACCCGCGTACTCACCGATGCTGCTATCAAGGGCAAGGTTGACCCGCTGCTGGGCCTGAAAGAAAACGTTATCATCGGTAAGCTGATTCCGGCAGGTACCGGTATGAGCCGTTATCGTGATATCAAAGTTAAATATAATGTTCCGATGCCCGAAGTTGCAACTGCTGAAACTGCAGCAGAAGAAACTCCCGATAAGGAATAACGTATAAGCAAGCGCGCCTCAAAGCCTCAAGCTCTGAGGCGCTTTGCTCTCTAAGGAGAACTATTTTATGCTGATAAAAAAATTCCCTGTTCCCTGCCGCGTTGATTATGTTCCTTCTCCCTATGAGCCGGATGAGGATGGCGTGCAGGATGTCGGCTATTATAACGGCAAGCTGAGTGATGGCCGTGCCTATCGCCTGGAATGCTGGCGTATGGATGATATGTTGATGCTGACGGTGATGTTTTCCGACCGTTGCCTTGAAGGCTACAGACGTGAGGATATGGCGCTTTTGCTGGAGCTGGAAGATATTGTATGCTTTACCGGCACTAACCGTAAGCTGCAGGCTACACGCACGGAGGATGACCGCAGACAGACTGTATGGGCCATTAATATAATGTTGGCTAATAAAAAAGGCACCTATGCGGAAATTGTGCCGTCATTGAACAGATATATCATGTAAGACAATCGCTGCTGCAGGCAAAGCCTCGGCAGCGATTTTTCAGTTAAAATTAATTTTACATGCCTATACTGCATTATGATACAATAGCAGTAACGGAGGCGGAAGCAATGAAGATTTTATTAGCTGAGGATGATATAAATTTAGGCAAGCTTTTGAGCATGCTGCTGAAAAAGCAAAATATAACTGTGAACTGGGTGCAGGATGGCGAGGCTGCCTACGATGCTGTGTATGCTGTATGGCTATGATGTGCTGGTATTGGACTGGATGATGCCTCTTTTAAGTGGCCTTGACCTGTGCAAGCGCCTGCGTGAAGAAGATTATCAGGGGAAAATATTGCTGCTGACGGCAAAGGATACATTGGCGGATAAGGTAGAGGGATTAAACAGCGGTGCGGACGACTATCTGGTAAAGCCTTTTGAGCTAGAGGAGCTGGTGGCACGTCTGAACGCTCTGTGCCGCCGCCAGGGACAGTATAGTGCGGAAAAGCTGCGTTACGGTGTTTATACGCTGGAAAGCTCCACTTATTGCCTGGCCTGCGGCGAACGCCGTGTGGAGCTGCGCCCGCGTGAATTCAAGCTGCTGGAGCTGCTTTTGCGCAACCGTGGGCAGGTTATGCCGCGTGCGGTGCTGCAGGATCGTATCTGGGGCATTGACAGCGATGTGACGGACAACAATCTTGACGTGCATATCCGTCTATTGCGTAAAAAAATTAAGGAGCTGAACGGAGAAGAACTGATTAAGACGATGCGGGGCGTGGGCTATTATGTGGAATAAGCCTTTTGAAAAGCTGCGCAGGCGTATGACCTGTTTATACGCTACCATCTTCGGCATTTTAATATTATCTATTGTGGCCGCTGCCTATACCTTTATCTGGTGGGAAATATTGGCACATGAAAAGGAAACCCTTGTTGCCCAAATTTACCATGAGGGCGAGGAATGGGTAGAATCTGAAGAGCCGCCCTGTTCTGAAGCAGCTGTCCGCAGCGGTAAGATGCTTGCTTACTTTGTGGATGCGGAGGGTACGAGGGTTATTTTGAACCAGCTTGGAACAGGTGAGGCAGGGCAGGAGCTAATGAGTCATAAAGATGATTGGCCGAAAGAGCTGAATACAGCGCGCCTTTTGCGGATGCATGGAGCAAACGGAGAGCGTTATCGTTATTTGGCTGCTGTTGCTCCTGTTATTGATGCTGACAAAAGCTAGATTGTGCTGATGGCAAAAAAAGGCTAAGCCGATATATTACTACGTAGCTTATAAGTGCTTGCAATGTGTTATTGCAGGCACTTTTTATAATCTGCAGATATTCTGCAAGATAAAGAATAATTAAGTTTAAGATATTATGCTATAATAAGAAAATGATAATTAGACAGGAGGCGTAAGTATGCACAATAAAAATTCCGCGATGGCGTTTATCGTTCTGCTTGGTATCGTCAGCTTGTTCAGCGATATGACGCATGAAGCGGCGACAAGTATCAAGGGTGCGTATTTATTAATTTTAGGAGCGAGTGCTTCTACCATCGGTTTTATCTCCGGCGTAGGCGAGCTTTTAGGCTATGGCCTGCGTTATCTTTTTGGCCGCTTAGTCGATAAAACGCACAATTATTGGGGCTTTATGATTTTAGGTTATGCCGTTGACGTTTTTGCGGTGCCGGCATTGGCGCTTGTGCATCGTGACGGCTGGATAGCAGCCTGTGTACTGCTCGTTGTTGAGCGCATCGGTAAGGCGATAAAAAAGCCTGCGAAGAATACTATTCTTTCCTTTGCAGCTTCGCAGGAGGGTGTCGGCAAAAGCTTTGCTATACAGGAAGCCTTGGATCAGCTTGGCGCTTTTATCGGCCCCTTGCTGCTTTATGCGGTGATGCTGTATAAGTATGGCGATGAATACGAGGTATACAATGCAGCCTTTGCTTTTCTGACTTTGCCTGCTGTCTGCACAATTGCTTTTTTACTGTTTGCTAAAAGCCGTTTCCCGAATCCGGAAGCCTTTGAGCCGGAAGCTAAGACAGAGAAGAAGGATAGCTTTGTAGGCAAGAAAAGCTTTTATTTGTATCTTGCAGGTATCAGCTGTTTTGCTTTCGGCTTTGTAGATTTTCCGCTGGTGACTATGCATTTGGCAAAAAATAAGCTTTTTGATGACAGTATTTTGCCGTTGCTTTATTCCGGTGCGATGCTTGTGGATGCGGTGGCAGCGCTTTTCTTTGGCTGGCTGTTTGACAAAATGCGCACGAAGGCATTGGTTATTTCTACTGCGATTTCCGCGTTCTTTGCTGTGTTTGCTTTTGGCGCGACTTCGCCGGGAATGATTATGCTGGGCGTTGCTTTGTGGGGCGTAGGCATGGGCGCTCAGGAATCTGTTATGAAGGCTGCGGTTGCCACCATGACGAGCAAGGAGCATCGTGCCAGCAGCTATGGTGCATTTGAATTTTTCTTTGGCTTAGCGTGGTTTTTAGGCAGCTGGCTGTTGGGAGCTGTTTATGATTATTCATTGAATACCTTCATCATTGTTTCTGTTGCGGCACAGCTTATTGCTTTACCCTGTTATCTTTTAAGTGCGCGTAGCTTTGCTGATGAAAACGGCAGGTGATATGCTTCAAAAGTTACACTCCCTTATGTATTCGTGTATACATAAAAAAATCTTAAAAAAAGGCTTGCGTTCTTCAAAAAGTGTGTTATAATAGCGTACATAAGTAAATAACGAGTGGATGATGTATATGGGAGAAGGCACTGCCTACCGAAGGAGCAAAACTCTCAGGTGCTTAATTTTAAGCAGGAACCGTATGCTGACACAACTCTGGAGAGTCCCTTAAATGGGCGCCGAAGGTGCAAAGATGTATTCTGAAATTCAGAAACGTCCTTATCTCTCAGGCCAGTGGACAGAGCAAAGCTTATGTGATGGCGCTATTGCCTATCATATGTCATTGACTTTTACCGGAGTATTTTTTGTATACTCCGGTTTTTTATTTGCTTATAAATAATTAATGGGAATTTAAAGGGAGATGTTTGAATCATGTTGGAAATTTTGAATGAAATTGATGCGTTTGTCTGGGGTCCGCCGCTTCTGGTACTTTTGGTTGGTACCGGTATTCTGCTGACCTTCCGTCTGAAGCTGCTGCAGGTTTTCAAGCTGCCGCAGGCTTTGGGCCTGATCTTCAGTGCCAAGAACGATGGCAGTGGTGACGTAAACAGCTTTAAAGCATTGTGTACCGCACTGGCTGCAACTGTCGGTACCGGTAACATCGTTGGTGTTGCAACTGCAATTAAAGCAGGTGGCCCGGGCGCTTTGTTCTGGATGTGGATGGCAGCCTTCTTCGGTATGGCAACCAAATATTCCGAATGTCTGCTGGCTGTAAAATATCGTACTGTCGATGCCAACGGCAATATTTCCGGTGGTCCGATGTACTACATTGAAAATGGTCTTGGCAAAAAATACAAACCGCTGGCTGTTATGTTTGCTGTATTCGGTGTTCTGTGCGCATACTTTGGTATCGGTACCTTTGCTCAGGTAAACTCCATTGTTGAAATTACCCAGATTTCTGCAGGTATTCCTGTTGTTTACACCGGTATTGCTCTGACTGTTGTTGTTGCTGCTGTAACCATCGGCGGTCTGAAATCCATCGCAACTGTTGCTGCAAAGGTAGTTCCTGCTATGGCTCTGCTGTACTTCCTGACTACTGTTGGTATCATGATTGTTTTTGCAGACCAGGTTCCTGCTGCAATCGCAACTGTACTGAATTCTGCTTTCACTCCGACTGCTGCTCAAGGCGGTTTCCTCGGTGCAACCGTTATGCTGGCAATGCGCAGCGGTGTTGCTCGCGGCGTATTCTCCAACGAATCCGGCTTAGGTTCTGCTCCTATCGTAGCTGCTGCTGCTAAAACTAAATGGGCTGCAGAGCAAGGCTTGATTTCTATGACCGGTACTTTTATTGATACTATCATCATTTGTACTCTGACCGGCTTGTCCCTGGTTGTCAGCGGTGTATGGTGCGGACCTCTGAACGGTGCTGCAATGACTGAATCTGCCTTCACCATGGCGTTCCCTGCATTTGGCAGCATTCTGCTGTTGGTTGGCCTTGTACTCTTTGCTTTCACCACTATCCTTGGCTGGAACTACTACGGTGAACGTTGTGTAGAATATCTGATGGGCGTAAAGGCAATTCTGCCGTACCGCATCATTTTCATCTGCCTGATTGCCTGCGGTCCTTTCCTGAAGCTGGAAGAGATTTGGGTTTTGGCGGATATTGTTAATGGCCTGATGGCTATTCCTAACTTAATTGCGCTGATTGCTTTGTCCGGCGTAGTTGTTGCCGAAACCAAGGCTTATCAGAAGCATCTGGCTGAAGAAAAGAATAAATAAGTAAGCCTAGTATTTCATCTTTATATAGCAGAGCGGCGTTGTGCGACTCTCCCCAGAGTTCCCACAGCGCCGTTTTGTTATTAAAAAAATCAATAAACATACTTTAGTTTACAGTTTTGCATGTATGCGTGTATACATTGCTGTAAGCTCTTGAATTTTGTTTAATATGTGTTATAATCAGATACATAAGTAAATAGCGAGTGGATGAAGTACATAGGAGAAGGCAATGCCTACCGAAGGAGCAAAACTCTCAGGTGCTTATAAAAAGCAAGAACCGTGTACAGACACAACTCTGGAGAGTCCCTTGAATGGGCGCCGAAGGTGCAAAGATGTGCGTATACACATCCTTATCTCTCAGGCCAGTGGACGGAGCAAAACAACAATTATAGCATAGCTATCAGGGCCGCTGACAAACCGGAGTATCAGATAATCATACTCCGGCTTTTTATTTACTTAGGGAACTTTGAAAATGAAAGGGGAAATCATCATGTTGGAAACATTGAATGCAATTGATTCGTTTGTCTGGGGTCCGCCGCTACTGGTGCTGCTTGTAGGTACCGGCATTATGCTGACTATTCGTTTAGGCTTGCTGCAGGTATTGAAGCTGCCGCAGGCATTGAAGCTGATCTTCTGTGCCAAGAATGATGGTCACGGTGATGTAAACAGCTTTAAAGCTCTGTGTACTGCTCTTGCTGCAACTGTTGGTACCGGTAACATTGTCGGTGTTGCTACCGCAATTAAGGCTGGTGGCCCCGGTGCATTGTT
>ULTR01036710.1_pt1 | contig 12162 bp, 10 predicted proteins | sample 1957781 | NCBI WGS metagenome assembly ULTR01 (sample SAMEA4835739, study PRJEB28245) | human gut metagenome | biome: gut microbiome; material: fecal sample | place: Denmark | collected 2008 | reverse complement strand
TGTCTAGTCTCGTTAAATTAACATGTAATGTTTCTCCTGTATTTGCGTAACTTATGATATAGCTTAGTAAAAATGCTATGATAGCTACAATGGCAATAATTATCCCAATCTTTTTTTTCATTAAAATTCATCCTTTCCTCTCTTTTTCAGAGTTTAATACATTATTTATTATACTTCTTTTGAAGAATAAAATCAACATTTTTTCATATATTTTATTGATTTTGTTTTTGGGAGGTTATCGTGAAAATTTATAGGGTTTTAATATGTTTGTTTTTGATAATTTTTTCATATATTTTTCCAGTATTTGCAGATGAAGAAGATTTAGAAAATCCAATAGATTTTTCTTATATTACTAGTTCTTCTTCTGAAATTATTACAGAACCCTCAATAAATTCTAGGGCTGCAATTGTTTTAGATAGAAACTCTGGTTTAATCTTATATGGGAAAAATGAGAACGAAAAACGTAAAATGGCATCTACAACCAAAATTATGACTGCTATAGTTGTAATAGAAAATGCAAATTTAGAAAGTATTGTTACAATATCTCAAAAAGCTGCGGGTACTGGCGGTTCACGTTTAGGATTACATACAAACGATAAAGTTTCTGTTAAAGATCTACTATATGGATTACTATTATGTTCTGGAAATGATGCTGCCGTAGCTCTTGCAGAATTTGTTGGAAGTGATTTACCTGGCTTTTCTAATCTAATGAACAACAAAGTTTCTGAACTTGGATTAACCTCAACTCATTTTGTTACTCCTCATGGACTTGATAATGAATCACATTATACCACTGCTTATGAACTTGCCAAAATAGCAGATTATGCTTTAAAAAATGAAACTTTTCGTAATATTGTTGGTACCAAAAATCATACTATCACTATTAACAAATATTCTAAATCACTTTCAAATACTAATGAACTTCTTGGAAATTTTGAAGGTGTTTATGGCATTAAAACTGGCTTTACCAATGGTGCTAACCGTTGCTTGGTTACTGCTATAAAGCGAAACAATATGGATTTAATTTGTATTGTCCTTGGTGCTGATACTAAAAAAGATAGAACTAGAGATAGTGTAAATTTAATAAACTATATCTATTCAAATTTTGAATTAGTAAATATAAAAGATAAAATTTTATCTGAATTTGATAATTGGAAATTGTGTAATTCTTCTAGCTTTAAAGTTGAAAAAGGAAAATCTAATGAGGTTGACATTGCTCTAGAATCTTTACCATATGATTTTTTACCAATAAACAGTAAACATTTAGATGATATTAGCATATACATATATTGTAACACAGATTTTACTGCGCCTCTTCCTGCTAATATCTCTATAGGATATATTTCATTGAGTATTGCTAATGAAAATATCTTTACATTAAAAATTTATAATACCAATTCTATTGAACAAAAAAATTGCACTGAGTTTTTTTATGATATGTTAAAAAATCTTACTTCTAATTTGGAATTTTTATTCTATAAAAATCCGATATAGCTCTTGACAAATCATAAATATTTTGATATTATTATAAAGTCTTTGACGCAGGTATAATTTAGTGGTAAAATGCAACCTTGCCAAGGTTGATTCGCGGGTCCGATTCCCACTACCTGCTCCAAATATTTTATATGGCGACATAGCCAAGTGGTAAGGCACGAGTCTGCAAAACTCTGATCCCCGGTCCGAATCCGGGTGTCGCCTCCATAATAAAAACGAGAAAATGTTGAAACATCAATATTTTCTCGTTTTTTATATATTTTTATGTGCAAAACAACTATAAAAAGAGCCCTAACAAGCTCTTTTTATACTCTCTTTGGATTAAATTTCACATTCTGTTTATAATATTCTGCAATCAATTCATCAAGTTCAAGACTTAATTGATAAATGATACTATAATCTTTTCCTGTAACAATGCTCTCATTTAACTTGTTTCTTAATTTACAAATTTCATCATTTAACATATGGCCTCTCTCCTTTTTTACAATATTTGTTCACTACATCTATAAATTAACATATTTTTACAATTTAGTCAATTAATTATTTCATTTTTTTCAATTTTCGTACGTCTTTTTTTCCTTGATTTCACGATATTTCGACACTATTTTGCATTATGCGACTTTATTGTTTTTTATTCTACATTTTTTATATTACTTTTTGATTACAAACTTATTTTTTTATTACAGAAATAACCATTTTTTTGTCATCAAATACTTGGTTCACTATTTGTTCGACATATTGTTCATTAATAGTTGATATTTCTTCCAAATAATCAAAGCTATTTATCTCTTTAAAGTAATCTGCTAAAAACATTCTTGCAATATCTTCAACATCATTATATTCTTTTACATAATCACCATAAATTCTCTTTTTAATTCTATTAAATTCATTGCTATTGATTGGTGATGCCTTCATTTCAGCAACAGTCTTTTTAAATTTCTCGTATACTTTTTCTGGTTCTGTAGATTGTCCAGTAATCAATATATGGGCATATCCCCTAGCAAACTCGTAATCTAAACTTGGAACTGCAAACAAAAGTCCTTCATCATATAATTCTTTGTATAAGTTTGAGCTTTTTCCAATTATCATATTTAACAAGATTTCTATTGCAATATGTTTGCGAACTCTTTCCTTTGTATCTGCTAATTTATCTTTTATTCCAATTGCAAATAATGGCTGACTTACATCCATGTTTTGCTCGATTTTTTCTTTTACTATATCTTCTTTTTCAACAGGATAAATTCTCTTTATTTCTCCATTAGCTTTTTTATCAATTAATCTTTTCTTTACCTCTTCTAATAATTTTTCAGGCTCAAAATCACCGCAAATTACCATTGCCATATTTGATGGATTATAAAATGTATTATAGCATTTATAAAGAATTTCTTTATCTATATGGCTAATTGTCTCTATAGTACCTGTTATATCTAATTTTACAGGATGTTCATGATACATTGCTTCCATTGCATTTAAATATACTTTCCACTCTGGATAATCGTCATACATCATAATTTCTTGACCAATTATCCCTTTTTCTTTTTCTACATTTGCATCTGTAAAATAAGGATGTTGAACATAATCCATCAATTCATCAAGCGCTGGATAGAAATTTTCTGTACATTCAAACAAATATGCTGTATGATCATTTGTAGTATATGCATTAGCATCTACACCTAACGCCGTAAGTGTATCTAAACTATTAATACCACTTTCTTGTTCAAACATTTTATGTTCTAAGAAATGAGCCACTCCCTTTGGAACTTCTGTTTCTTCTGTCTCTCCTGGCACTATAAATTTACTATCATTTGAACCATAATTTGTTCCCCATATTACATATTTTTTTTGAATTCCTTTTTTAGGAATTATCATTACTGTTAAACCATTAGGAAGTTTTTCTACATATAATTTTTCTTTTACTCTTGAATCTTCAATAATCTGCATTTATTTGTCCTCCTTTGCTGTTTCTTTGTTTTTTAAGAAATATACTGTATTTACAGTTATAGATTTTGCAACATCTATAATTGCTTCTTTAGTTACTCTATTTACCTTATCTATATATTCACTTAAAGATGTTTTACCATCAGTTAATTCTTGACCATAAAAATATGTGATTTCTGTATCTTGTTCATCATCTATACTTTTAATTCCAGATATAATTCCTTTTTTAGCATTTTCTATATCTTCGTCTGAAAATACTCCATTTTTCATATCTTCTAATTGTTTTCTGATTATTTCCATAGCCTTTTCATAGTTCTTTATTTCAATTCCACACATGATAAATATATTACTTTTATATCTTACATATCTTGAACTTGCTGTATATGCTAAACTTGCCTTTTCTCTTACTTCTTGGAACATTTTTGAATTTGCTGTTCCTCCCAATATAGCATTATATAACATTGCATCATATTTCTGATTTTCATTTTGTAAATGTACATCTAATCCTATAACTATTTTCCCTTGAACGACATCCATTTCTTCTTTTACTTCATGTTCTTCTACTTCTTTTTTGTTTTCTACTTTATTCATCACATAATTTGGCTTTCTGCCTTGTAATTTCTTTATATTTTCATTTTGTTCAACAATTTCATTTACATTTTCAATGTCACCAGAAACAAATAAATCAATTTTACATTCTTGTAACATTTTTTGATAATATTCATATAAATTTTGCACAGTAATTGTATCTAAATCTTCTATATATCCATATTTATATAAACCATATGGTTGATTCTGGTACATTTCTTCTGTACATCTTTCAAGAGCATATACAGCTTTATTATCTACCTTTCCTTCTATTATTCTTTTAATATTTGCTTTTTCTTGTTTAACATATTCTTCCTTAAATGCTCCATTTTCAAGTAATGGATCAAATGCAATTTCAAATAATTTTTCTATACTTGTTTTTAATATATTTTCATTGGTTTGTGGAAGAAATTTATCATTAACTGATTCTAAATAAAATTTTAAAACATGGTTATCTCCAGTTTTATCTATTCCACAATCAAAGCCTGCACCATACATTTCTTCTAATTCTTGGCTTATTATTTCTTGTGTTGGCATATTTTTACTACCTCTTCTTAAAACTGATAGTAATAATGCATTTTTGGTTACATTTTCTCTTGACATTGGCGTCGTTAAGAATATTGCAACTAAGTTTGTTTTGAATTTTTCGGTTTGTATTTGATGTAATTTTATACCTTCTTTTATTTCTTTTTCTTTATATTGCATAATATACCTTCTTTCCTTTTTTACTATACATAGTATAATATATTTCGCAGTTATTATTCAAGTTTTTAGGCAAAAAAATTCCACATAAAAATGTGGAATTTTTCTATTAAAATTTTCTTTTTCTAGCTGCCTCTGATTTTTTCTTTCTTTTTACGCTAGGTTTTTCATAATGTTCTCTTTTACGAACTTCTTGAAGAACCCCATTTCTTGCACATTGACGCTTAAATCTTTTTAGTGCGTCTTCTATATTTCCATTATTAACTTTAATTTCTGACATTAATATTCCCCTCCTTCCGGCGTTTAGAACACTGTATGCGGGATTTCGTTTTTCTCTCATCCTATATACGCTAATTATTATACATTATTTGGATATAAGTTGTCAAGTCTTTACAAGAAATTATTTAAATATTAAATGGTATTACTTTATGTACTTTTAAAGATTTTGGTACATCTATAATTCTTTGGTTTGATGAACCTCTAAATTTCAAATTCAAGTCCTTCTTATCTTCCTCAAATTTTCCATCAACTAATACATCTATGTATGACATAAATTTCTTAGTTTCTGGCCAATTTTCAAACATGTGTCCAACAACATCTTTATCAAAAGAATAACCTGTATAGCACCAAATATCCTTATCCGGAAATTTTTCTTTTACTCTTTTTAATAATGGTAATAATCCTTGTTGATTTTTATATTCTAGTGGCTCTCCTCCTAGAAGTGAAAGTCCTGCCACATATGGGTGGTCTAATTCACTTATAATTCTATCTATATCTTCTTCTGTAAATTCTTTTCCATAATTAAAGTCCCATGCTTGTGCATTAAAACATCCTTTGCAATGATGATTACATCCACTTACAAATAATGAAACTCTAACTCCTTCTCCATTTGCTACATCTGCTACTTTTATATCTGCATAGTTCATTTTATTATCCCCCTGTTTCTAATTGTTGTTTATTTTTTTGACGTTTAATCAAAATAGATATCATATCAACTGTACTTGATCCCTGTCTTTCTCTTCCGAGTGCTGTGTAAAATGCTTTTTGATAATCTGGACTAACACCACTAATATATTTATATATATCATCAAAAGTTGTTACTTTATCTTGCATTACTACACTATTATAAGAAGCTTTAAAGTTTCTCATTTGATAATAATAATATGTTTGAGTTTGACTTGTATCTGTTACATATCTTCTCTTAAAATCTAAGTTTAATCTTCCAGCAGAAGATATATCACCATAATTTCCAGCATTCAAAGTTGCTGTTCCTCCATCTTCTAGTTCTACATCTCCTATTCTATAATATACTTTCTCTCTATTAGCACTTTCTCCTAGCATAAATATATTACCTTCTAACACAACTTCTTCAGATTCTGAATTAGTTACAAGTGTATAACCATTATATGTTTTTTCTCCTATTGGTAGTCCTTGTAAAAAGCTGATTAATGAAATATTGTGAATTATTTGATCCCATTCATCTTCTTTTAATTCTGGCATTTGAAATACAACCTTTGTTGCACCTGAATATGCATTATAGTTTGATATTGCTATTGCGAGATTATTTTCTATTTTATATCTTATAACAGCTAATCTATGTTGGTTAAATGTAGAAGTTTCATTTTCTATATTATCTTTTATATCTGAACTTGAATTAAATTGAAATATTATTGTATCATTTCCTTCCCATACTTTTCCATAGACCGGTTTAGCAGTGTCGCCATCTTTTATCAATACTTCATCATATGCATCACTATATTTTAAACCTTGCAAACCTGAATCCTCTCTAAACCATTTAGTAAACTTATATGCCTCATAGTAATATTCTTTAGCCATATAATTATTTTCTATTATATTTTTATATGCATTAAAAGCTGTTTTATCACTATCAGTACTTTTGCATTGAGTCCTAAAGAAACCATTAGACACATATACGATTTGGTCCCCTTCCTTATCATGAATTAGATAATATTTGGTTCCATTTATCTTAGCATATGGATATGCGGCATTTTTGTCAATTGATAAAGGTATATACTCCTTCAAACTTTCTGTTCCAATCTCAATACCGTTATATGTGATTTTTGCATCTTTCATGTCATCATTTGACAATTTTTCAACATCTGTATTCGTGTTTATATTTTGACATTTAATACCATCTATCAAATATCCTTCTTTATTAACATATTCACTTCCTATCATTCCTTTTACAGCTATATGATTATCTAACGAATATGTTATAACAACATCAATATTGTTTGTTTTATACCTACAACTATATGATATATATGGTTTTAATCCATATTCCTTCTGACCTTCTGTTTTTATCTTTACCTCTTCATCTGCATTTGCATCTGTATTTACCTCTGCTATATTAGAATATGGAGAATATATATATAATCCATCATACATTGTGTATACCAATGCTGGTATATAACTATTTAATTCATTTGCAGTAAATCCATTTAACTCAAATGCTGTCATTATAGAATTTCTAAATGCTGAAACAGATGCTTCTATATCTCTTGTTTTTGAATTTGACATATCAGATGTTGTACTATTTGCTGCATTCAACTGATATGCTCTCATTGCATCATAGGTTGCTGATGTCAATCTATTATCATATAATGTTTGAGTATTTATCGTTTGTACTTGGTTCTGGGTATATACTGAAAGCACTAATGAAATTGGTAATATTATAATTATAAATATTATTGCCAGTTCTTGTATCTTCATATGTATTCATCACTCTCTTCACTTAATTTCCTATTATATAATTACTACATTTATCAAATTTTGTCAATAGATAAATTTGTCATATTTTCTCTTAAAACGCTGAAAAGAGTGCATTTCTACACTCCTTTCTTTTTGTAAATTTATTGTAAATTTTATTCTTCAAAAATCTTGTCGAATTCTGGTCCTTCAATTTTTTCTTTTTCGAGTAATACTCCTGCAACTGCATGAAGTTTATCTTCATGTGCACTTAGAATATCTCTTGCTCTAGTATAAGCTCTATCTACTATTTTCTTTACTTCTTCATCAATAACGCTTGCTGTTTCTTCTGAATAATCTTTAGTTTGAGCAAAGTCTCTACCTAAAAATACTTCTCCTTGTCCTCCACCAAATGTTATTGCACCTACTCTATCACTCATACCATATTTAGTTACCATATTTCTTGCAATTTGTGATGCTCTTTCTATATCATTACTTGCTCCTGTTGATATATCATTTAATATTAAAGCTTCTGCTACTCTACCACCTAGTAATGACACTATATTTTCTTCCATTTCTGTTTTTGACATAAATGACTTATCTTCTGTTGGTCTATACATTGTATATCCTCCAGCCATTCCACGTGGTACTATAGAAATTTGATGTACTGGGTCTTGTGTTGGTAAATATCTACTTACAACTGCATGACCTGCTTCATGGTATGCTACTAATCTATTTTCTTTTGCACTTCTTACTCTTGTCTTTTTCTCAGGTCCCATAGTTACTTTAACCATAGCATCTTCTATTTCTTTCATTCCAATTTCTTTGTAATTTCTTCTTGCTGCTAACAATGCTGCTTCATTTAATACATTTTCTAGATCTGCACCTGCAAATCCTGATGTATTTTTTGCTATTACTTTTAAATCTACATCATCTGCTAATTTTTTCTTACGTGCATGTACTTCTAGTATTTGTTCTCTTGCTTTAACATCTGGACTTCCTACTACTATTTGTCTATCAAATCTTCCTGCTCTTAATAAAGCTTTGTCTAATACGTCTGGTCTATTTGTTGCTGCTAATATAATAACGCCTTCATTATCTGAGAATCCGTCCATTTCAACCAACAATTGATTTAATGTTTGTTCTCTCTCATCATGTCCTCCACCTAAGCCAGCACCTCTTTGACGTCCTACAGCATCAATTTCGTCTATAAATATTATACATGGTGCATTTTTCTTTGCTTGTTCAAATAAATCTCTTACTCTTGAAGCACCAACACCAACAAACATTTCTACGAAGTCTGAACCACTTATTGAATAAAATGGTACTCCTGCTTCTCCTGCAACAGCTTTAGCTAATAATGTTTTACCTGTACCTGGTTGACCTACTAATAATACTCCTTTTGGGATTCTCGCACCCATATCTGTAAATTTCTTTGGATTTTTTAAGAATTCTACAATTTCTTGTAATTCTTCTTTTTCTTCATCAACACCTGCTACATCATCAAATGTTACTCTATTTTTTTCACCTGCATTTACAAGTCTTGCTTTACTCTTTCCAAATGTCATATTCTTAGTTCCATTTTGAGTTCCACTACTCATCATCATAAACCAGAATATAAAGAATATAATTAATAATCCAAATGGTGAAATTAAGCTTAAAACTGTAATCCAAATTGATTCTTTTTCTTCTTCTAATGTTATCTCACCTGTTTTTAGATATTGTTCTGTATATGTCATAAAACTATCCAAACTTGGGATTTTAACTTCTTTTTCTGTTTTTGAATTTTTTAGTTTAACTGATGCCACATCTCCTGATGAAGAAATTTTTACACTTTCTACTTCCTTATTTTCCATACTTGTTATTAATTCAGAATATGTCATTTTTGAATTACTATTTTCCATTATTGATGATAATAGCACAATTACTATAATTCCTATTATTAACCACATTGCTAATGTTTTTATTCCCTTTTTCATCTAAGTCCTCCTATTTTTTATTATTCTTTTGAAACTATAACATACCTTTTTCTTTTTTTCAATACTTTTTACGTGACTTTTTTGTGTCCTTTTCGTTACAGTTGTCTGCTTTTTTTACGGTTTATTAATTTTGAGCTCTAAAAAATATTTTTTTATCATTTACTAAAATTTTTATTTTTTTGTTTGGAGTCAAAAATTTATTTCCTATATTATTATCACATAACTTTATTATTGCTTCTATATGTACTTTTTCAATTCCTTGAGTAGAGCCTAATAACTGCTTTACAACATACAAAATAATTCTATTTTTTATTACCTTTTCTTGTTTATTAAATTCTTTCCAATTTAATATGATTTCTTTTTCTTTTTTTTCAACTAGTATTTTTTTATAAATATTTTGTGCTTGATTATCTATGTAATCGCTTTCATCCGTAGCTACTTGAGATAATCGGTCTATTATTTCTATAATGTTAGGATTAAATTCATTTTTTATATATGGAATTACTATGTTTCGAATTTTATTTCTAGTATATTCATTTTCAAAATTAGTTTTGTCTATTCTTGGTTCTAATTTATTTTCTTCACAATATTGTTCAATTTCGTTACGCTCACATTCAATTAATGGTCTAATATATTTATTGTCTCTTATTGGTTGCATTCCTTTAAGTCCTGAAAGTCCACTTCCCCTAAGTAAATGCATAATAATTGTTTCAATTTTGTCATTTTTATTGTGTGCTATTGCTATTTTATTAGCTCCAACTTTAGAACATACTTCTTCAAAAAATTCGTATCTTACATTTCTTCCTGCTTCTTCTGTTCCGATTTTCTGAGTCTCAGCTATCTTTTGAACTTCTGCCCTTTTACAGAAAAATGGAATGTCATTTTTTTTGCAATAATTCTCTACGAACTTTTCATCATCTATTGCCTCTTCTCTTATTAGATGATTAATATGAGCTACATATATTTTAAAATCAAATTCATCTTTTATTTCATTTAAAATATTCAACATTGAAATTGAATCAGGTCCTCCTGATACTCCTAAAACAATTTTGTCACCAGCTTCTATTAATTTATATTTTTTTATTGTTTCTATTACTTTATTTTTCATTAAATAAACCTCTCTTATATAGAATAAGGTCACCTCTGTTATAACAAAGATGACCTTTACCTCATTTATTCTTCAAAGCCAATTCATAGCCACTTTCAAAAAACTTCCATTCTTCTTGATTAGCATTATCCAACTCATTTTTTACTATTCTATTGATATGTCTCATAGTAGAAAGGTTAATATAACTAATCGCTCCAAAAGCCATATCATTTACCAGTCTATTACTAGCTGAAGATATCCAACCAAGAATTTCAAATTTCTCGACTCGTGTCAAATTTTCATAATTTTCTAACACTTCAGAAAGTTTTTTTTCACTTTCAAAAGCATATTTGGCTTCAAGCTCACACACCAATCTTGGTGCTTGGTCTTTTATGAGTTCATAAATTGTGTCCAAGCTGAATTCTTCCCGGAAACCTTTTGTACTTTGCATAATTTTTACCTCCTCATTATGCATACAATTGTTACTTAACAAACTATTTCATTATATCATACATTTTAGAGATTTACAACCAAAATTTCAAGATTTCTAGGTTTTATATATACTTTATTTGACATTAATCGTCAAATCTTTTTTCCAAGTTAACAAATTTTGTATAATTACCCATCCACAATAATTCAACAGTACCTGTTTGGCCACCTCTTTGTTTTGCTATAATTACTTCTGCTATGTCTTTTTTCTCAGATTCTTTGTTATAATAATCATCTCTATATAAAAACATTACTATATCCGCATCCTGCTCTATTGCTCCAGATTCACGCAAGTCTGATAACATCGGTCTATGATCAGGTCTTTGTTCTACCGCTCTTGATAACTGTGATAATGCAATTACAGGGACATTTATTTCTTTAGCTAAAATTTTTAATGATCTACTAATTTCAGAAATTTCTTGTTCTCTGCTTGCCTGTCTTTTATTACTTCCTTGTACTAACTGTAAATAGTCAATTACAACTAGCCCTATGTTTTTCTCCATTTTTAGCTTTCTACATTTTGTCCTTATTTCCATTACAGATATACCTGGAGTATCATCTATATAAATTTCTGATTCTGATAATGGTCCTATAGCTCCAGCTAATTTTACCCAATCATCTTCTTCAAGTTTACCTGTTCTTACTTTGTTACTATCTACCATTGCCTCACTACATAAAATTCTGTTTACTAATTGGTCTTTTGACATCTCCAAGCTAAATATTGCTACTGGTGCATTTCCTCTTAAAGCAGCATTTGTTGCAATATTTAATGCAAATGCTGTTTTACCCATGGCAGGTCTTGCAGCAACTAGAATTAATTCTGAACCATGTAATCCTGCTGTTTTATAATCAAGTTCTACAAATCCTGTTGGAACACCTGTGATATGTTGTTTTCTGTTATACAATTCTTCTAGTTTTGTAAAACTTTCTACTAAAACATCTTTAATTGGTGTATAACCTTTTTGATTTTTGCTTTGCATTATATCAAATATCTTTTTTTCTGCATTATCCATTATATCTTCTACGTCTTCAGCTGGGTCATATCCTAATTCTATAATTTCATTTGCAGTTTTTATTAAGTTTCTTAATATTGCTTTTTCTTCTACAATCTTTATGTATTTTTGGACATTAGCTGTTGTTGGAACCTTATCTGGCAAACTTGCCAAATACTCATAT
>ULTR01019581.1_pt1 | contig 12296 bp, 4 predicted proteins | sample 1957781 | NCBI WGS metagenome assembly ULTR01 (sample SAMEA4835739, study PRJEB28245) | human gut metagenome | biome: gut microbiome; material: fecal sample | place: Denmark | collected 2008 | reverse complement strand
GCATGATTGACGGGATCATCAACAACGGTCCGAAGGAAGATAAGGCGAGCGAGAAGGGCGAGAAAACCTCTATCATGGATCGGCTGAAATCCGCAAAAACCGCCCAGCAGAAGGATAAGCCTTCTCCCCACAAGGAGAAGAAGAGCGAGCGTGAGTTATGAGCCGGAGTAAGAAATGGAAGCTCGAATGGAGCTTCTTTTTAGGCAGCGATGGTCGGCGCAAATACAATGACCTGTGCCGCCGCTGTGTTCATCCTTGCAAGCAGAGCTTCCGCGCCGTTATCATCGCTTGTCCGCATTACTTTTCCAAGCGCTCGGGACAAAGCCAAAATCTGTCGGATTAAAGGTTGAAAATCGCTGATTTCCTGCCCTCTGAGCAGAGATGAAGCGTAGCCCCGTATGCTTTCCTGTCTAAGCTCCAAACGCCCAAAATGTCAGAATAAAGGTCGAATTTCTATCAAAAGCGAAGAGCCTCGGTCGATGCCCTTACGGGTGTCGGCTGAGGCTCTTTTTTCTTGGAAAATATTTATGAGATAAAAGAAGACTCAATGGTCATTCAAACTGGAAAGGCTGTCAAAGAACCTTTTTAGTTTATCGAGGCTGTTTGTTTTATTCTTTATGGGGAGGGAGTCCCATACAATGTCGTGATATTTGGCAGGAGGGTCATCTCGAAGTCGTGGGTCAATGATACAGACGATTCCTGTATCGCTAAAATTTCGGATCAGTCTGCCTATCCCTTGTTTGAGTTTAATTATCATTTCAGGAACGCGGACATCCATCAAAGCGTCCTTAGCAATGGATGCTTTGTATTCTATGATCGGATCAGGTACAGGAAATGGAAGGCGGAAAATCACGACATTAGAGAGACTTTTGCCTTCAATGCTTATGCCTTCCCAGTAAGCACCTGTCCCGAGCAGAACGGAGTTGGTATCTTCTCTAAATTCATTAAGAATTTTATCCTGTGATGAACCGGGTTGCTGCATTAGGATCTTGTAAGGCAAGTTTAGTTTACTGAGAATGGTATAAACTTCCTCCATATCTGTTTTCGCAGTAAACAAAACAAGAGCCTTCCCACCTGAAATTTCGAGAACTTCAAGCAAGCGTTGTACGCCTTGTTCGATAAAAGCTTCATGTTCCTGAGTGGGATGGGGCAGATCGTCACAATAATAAATCATGGAATGCTCATCGTATGGATAGGGAGAAGGCTTTGGTTCGGATAAGCAACCGTGTTCATCCGTCGGAAATCCTGTATTACCGATAAAATAGGAGTATTGATCTACTAATTCTCCATTACTTGCATTAGTCATAGTTGCGGAGGTCAAGATTACTCTTTCTTTCCCGCTGAAATACAGTCGATTGGTAATTTGGCTGGTATTCTTTGGGCAGTAAACAAGCTCTGCATTATTTCCTTTGCGCTCAATCCAGAGGAGGTTGCTATCAATTTGTTCGATCATTTCTGCAAGGCTTTCGCTTAGGCTGTCCAATTCGTCCGATGCAGCAGTTGTTCGACTGCTGTAATCAAAGCTGGTGTAAATCTGAATGCTGAGAGCAACACTTTTAATGCTTTCTATCATCGCTTTAAGAAGGGTTATAGAGTCTTCGCCACCGTCAAAGAAAAACCGATCTGCATATCTCATATCTTGCTGCGAATGATTGATCTGTTCCTGCATCTGTGCTTTAAGGCGGTCAAAAAACACGCTAATTGACTTCTTCGCGTCCTCGACATCTCCATAGATGTTCTGCCTATCAGCCGCCTTGACTTCATTGGTTGCGCTTTTAATAAGTCCTAATAGCATTCCTTGATTGATGCGTTTTGTGGTGGCACTTCGCACTTTATCATCTAAGTTGTGTGCTTCATCCACAACAATAAGATCGGCCTCACGGTTAATAAGGCCATCCTGCCAGCCTCGTATTTGTTGAAGATGTGCAGTCAGGAAGTCCTGGTTGCACAGGATAATTCCATCGGTATATTTTATTTTCGAGCGAATGGCATGATAAAGGCATTTCTTTTCACAGCCACTACAATTTCGCATACTGAACCGTTGTACATTGACTTTATCCCAGATATTCTGCGGTAAAGTTTGTGAAAACTGCTTTCTTTCCTGAAATCCACTTTCAAGACCGATTTGCAGTTCATCAGGAATTACTGCATCCGCTGTATTTATGTGATCATCAGCCCGCTTATGACAGAGATAATGAGTTTGTCCTTTCGCAAGGATAACTTCCGGTTGGAGATTGAGAAGCTTCATCACAATGTGAATATCATCCCAAAGCTGTTCTTGTAGCGCGATAGTTGATGTAGCCACAATAACGGGCTTTTTCATTCTCTTGTTATACAGCAAGACCGGTACCAAGTACCCAAATGATTTTCCGATTCCGACTCCGGCCTCTACCGCAAAATGCTGAACATGAATAAGGGCATCCACAATCTCAAAAGACATATCCTGTTGGCCTTCTCGCATCTCAAAACCGTTGGCCGGTGCAATATCCCAAAAGAATGAAGTGACTTTTTCGCCGATTGCTGTTAGGTCAGACTTTCTTTTTTTCTTTTGTTCTTCGGGTGTGTTAAATCCGAAATAATAGCTCATGCTCATCCTCATTTCGTGCGCTTTTTACTGTCTCATCACAGCTATATGGCTTGCTCAAATAACGGAAGAAAGTTCAACTACCGTTCAGTTACTCGACGCCCAGCGCTTTGAATACTGCGTCCTCTGCGCTCTGATAGAAGATGAGATTGAAGCATCCGATCAACTCTGAGGGTACAGTGCCAAGGTCTGCGGCTGATGTGATAGGCAGTAACACTTTTTTGGCTCCGCTGTCGAGGCATACTTGCAGGGTGTTTGCCAGCTCATCCACCCTGATCATCGTGCCAGCGATGCTGATTTCGCCCAACACAGCCAAGCTGCTGACAGTCGGTTTGTTTAGGGCAATGGAAGCCAGTGCGATCAGTGTCGGAAGGGCAAGCTTACTGGTCATGCCGATGCCCTGCAAGTCCTGATAATTGACAATATAGTCCTTTGTTGTGGTGCTGATCGTCCCGCTAATGTGCCCGGCATTTGCTTTGAGGAAGTTGAAAGCAGTATTTGTAGCCTCTCTTGCCTCGCGTTCCGAGCCAATACCCGTGCGTTCAAACTTGCCGTTGCCGGGAAGCATCTGAGATTCCAGCCGGAACACGCCGATCATGCCGGATTTTCCCTGCGAAACTGTATAGACCTGACCGGGATTGCACATTCCTTCTGGGATCAGCTTTCCACCGCCCTGCTCCGGTACAGAGACATAGTATTCCTCAAAGCTGTTCCTGTCGATGTAGGAGAAATTCACATCATAAAACTCCATGCCACCCAGCTTTTTGAGTTGTTCCTTAACGCGACGGCGCATCTCCAACGCAAGCTTCAAAATTTCTTCCAGTTGTTCTTTTGAGAACTCGCCGTCAGGATATACGAGCTTCAAAAGCCCGCCAACCATCTTCCGAACGGCAATGGTATCGCGCTGGTTGAGGTTGGTGCCTAAGCGGAAATACTTGTCCAGCGCATCCCCATACTGCTCCTTGCGCAGCTCCCGGATGAACTCCGCTAAGTAGTCCGTAATGAAGCCATAATCATCCGTGAAATGCTCCGGGCGGAATTTCGGAATCTCCCAGCCGGGCAGATAGCAGTGAATCCGGTCAAGGAAAGCTGTATCGGTACCCATCTCAGGCGGGAAGGGATCAAAGAGGCTGGATGTTTTCAAAAGCACATCCACGCTCTGATTGATATTGCCCACGAAGACCATTGACGCACTTGCAGCTTTTTCCTCTTTTCCGCGAGCAAAGGACCCGGAGGCCATGTAGTCCTTCATGATCTGGATGCCGTCTTTATCCTTGAATCTGATACCGGCAACTTCGTCAAAGGCAACACAGTCCCAAAGACCGACAAGGCCAACGGTTTTGCGCCCCATGTTATAAAACAGATTGGCTACCGTTGTCTGACCGCCGGAAACGAGAATGCTGTTCGGGGAAATCTCTTTGTAAAGATGGGATTTACCGGTGCTGCGCGGCCCCAGCTCACAGAGGTTGAAATTGTTCTCCACAAGTGGAATCATGCGGATCAGGAGCAGCCATTTTTCACGGTAAGTCAGGGTGTCCGGCTCCATGCCGATGGAGCGCAGCAGCACATCCATCCATTCATCCTGTGTAAATGCTTTGCGCCCCTGTTTCAGTTCTTCAATGTCCACATGAGGCATTTGGATCGGCGTGAGTTTTCGGATGCTGATTGGCGTTCCGTTCCGATCTTCCTCCATGTACTCATAGTCCAGTTGCACGATGCACCAGATGCCGCCGCAAAGCAGACGGTCAAATTTGGCGGGATATTCTTCGTCTATGGGGATATTCTTGAGTCCAAGGTTGGAGAACTCTGCTTCATAGAAATCCCGCTTGATGTTCAAGTTCACTGTGATTTTATCGATCACGGTGTAGCTGCCACGCTGACGAAGCACAGAGAGAATCTTCTGCGCCTCATCGGGGCGGACGAAATTATCCGCAAGAATGCGTTTTACATTCTCTACGCCCTCTTCAATAATATCAGGGTCATCCGAGCTGCAATACTGTCCCAGCAGGAACTCAAGGACATAGACAGGCACATTTGCGCCTTCCTTGATTTTCTTGGTCAAATCCTTGCGCACAATCTTCCCATCGAAATTTTGCCGCAATTTCGATTTGATGACAGCTCTTCTATCCTCATTTTCTGCCATATCAACCATTTGAATCGCCTCCTGTCACTTAGGGTCCCCTTAAAAGCCGAAGCCATAGTCATCGGCAAATGCCATGTCCATGATGACAGGATGCCGGAACACCTCAAGCCCTGTTGCATCATCGTATATCACAAAGAAATACTGTTTGTTTTTGTCGTACTTCTTGTCTTTGAACTGGAATTTCATGCGGAAGATGCGTTTGGCAGCATCCTGTTCCCGGCTGTCAGCGATGCAGCTATTCTCATTGGAAATCCGCTCGTTATCATCGGAGATAAAGAACAACCGATAAGAAGCAGCCTTGACCACATCGCTGACCGGCTCAGACTGAATGAAATCCAGTATGGTGATCTTATTGGTGATTTTTCGCACCATGCTTACCAGCGCAATTCCCGCGCTCCGCGTCTCCATGTGACCTCGTTCCATCTTGAGGTCGAGGACAGGTACAAGCATTTCCTGCGGGGATGAGCCGCCATGTACATAGTTCTGCCCGCCGCCAGCCACCTTGAATACATCGTCGCTGATGGGGTAGGACACCCATTTGGTGTCATCATTGCGAAGGACTTTGCTCATCTCCATGCTGGCGATACCATCTTTTGAAACGGGTTCCTGTGCGACCACAAAACGCCGGTTGATAAAGGAAGTTTTTCCCTTAATTCCCTCAATTTTGTCGCTCTCCGCGATTTTATCCCGTTTGTAGATAAAGCCGTGATCAGCAGTGACGATAAACCGGTATGTATTCGCACTGGTAGAGATGCGGCGGATCAAGTCGATAATTTCCGCAATCGCCTCCTGACAGGCGACAAAGACTTCATCCTCGGTATTGGGCTTATCGCCACGGGCATCAATCTGGTTGTGGTACACATACACGACCTGTTTGCCGGTGAAGATGCTGCGCAGTTCGGCAACTTTGAGTGACTTGATGCTGTCAAACTGGACGCAAACGCTATCAGGGCTGTACTTCTGCAAAATTGCTTCCCGTTCAGCAAGGTTATCGCAAGGCATATCATCAATCAGCACCTTGAAATCGTCCGTCATCGTCAGCTCTGCGTGTGGGAGCAGTGCTGCCATGCCGAGACGGGTATAGGATGGCAAAACACTGAGTTGGACTTCCAGCTTCGCTGTACATTTTGGGTCATCCTGCATCCGGCGGAACAGTTCCTTGCCCACCTCATAGCGCATAGCATCCGAGATAATGACCACCGTGCGCTCCTTGGCGTTCTTCAAATTGCGGGCATAGAAGTCCCTCTGCAAGGGCAGTGCCATAAATGCGTCCGGCTCCTGAATGGCGGCATTCCACTTGGGAAGCAGCATTTCCAGATACTCGTTGGTGTAGATGTTTTCTACCAAATCGCGCAGCGGCTCGAAAGCTGCCGTTTCTTCGAGCTGATCGTAAGCAGAATAGAACCGGCGATATTCGTAGTCCAGCCGGAAGTCTTCCTCCTGATACTGGCGCAGAATCTCTTTGAAGCTGTCCGGGCAACGGTAATTCCCAGCCTGAATGATCTGATAGGCGCTGTCAAGCATCTGATAGCAGCCTCCGGTCTTTTCCCCAAAGTGCATTTTGCTCCGCTTCTCGCAGATTTGCGGGATGGTCAGGCTATCCAGTGTCGCCCCCACATCCTCAGCCAAAAGCCGCTCCACAATCCATTTTATGAGGATCTGGTCAACGGCAAGGAAGGTATCGCAGTTCACTAAGTCATCCGGCGAATAATCAGAGAAAGCCTTCTGGACATTCAAGCCGGAGGCAACATGAGCGGAAAGCTCATCATAGCGCCCACGGTAAAGGATATTGTTCATCAGGTTATCCATAAAGGCAATGATATTCCCGGCCTTATAGGAGAGGAACACCTTCCACGGCTTCGGAAGCTCGCCTCCTATATATTTAGCTGTGTAGGTGACAAACATGGTCACCACCAGCTTTTCCAGTGTCGGCTTGACATCGGTATAGCCGAAATGCTGCTCACAGAGCTTCCAGAAATCATCCAGTAGGCCGTATTTATCTACCTCAGACAGGAACTTGTTATCTGCAAGCTCGCCGTCTGTCAGCATGACCCGGATCACTTCTTCAAAGGAACAAGTACGGGTGCGGCAAATGGCAGAGAGAAGCCCCGTGATGATGTTCTCTTCGTTGAAGTTCTCTATCTCAAGGTCATAGAATCGCTGCGTCCGTTCTTTGTTGGCAAAGAACTTGATGTGCTTTTCGATGATGGGCTTGTACTTCTCGTCGATACCCAAATCCACCGAAAGCAGCGAAGCGCGGTCAGCAAAGAAGCGCTTGGAATAGAGTAGCGTATCTTCCAAATGGTTGTCCCGAACATCCGGCTTGGGAAATGGGGCGTAGATCAGATAATTTGTGGTAGTGTCCTGTCGTTCCAGAAAGAGCTTGGTGGCAAACTGATTGTCCGGCTGCAAGAAGTAGACTTTGGCATTTTCAAGCTCCACATTCTGCATATCCTCCACGAACTCGCCGTTGTCATCGTACCAAAAGACGAGTTTACGGGTATCGCCGGTAAACTCCGCATTCAGCCTGTCTATGATTTGTTTGATGTTCATTTCTGCCATGCCGTTTACTCCTTTTGGCCTGTAACTACCCACGAGCCGTTTCGATTGGTTCCTTCACGCCGCAGCTTCCCGCTCTTTTGAAGGCTGCGCATGATTCGCTTGACAGTGGAAAGAGATGCCCCCACTTCTTTCGCAATCGTCCCTTGCGTTGCTTCCGGTTTTTTCAGGATAATGCTCAGAATCGCTTCTTCATTGGTGTCATTGGGTTCAACTTTGGTGTCAATGGTGTCACGCTCTTTGGGGTCAATGACACCATTCTGATCAATGGCCGCCTTTTTCCGATAGAGATTGATGCGGAAATCGCTGCCCATATCAATCAGTTCCGGCTCACGAAGGCCGTATTCCTTTGCTTCCTGGAACATTTTTGGAATGCCGCTGCCCCAAGCTTCCACGATGTTCATATAGGAAAAGGCGGCTGCAATGCCACGGTTGCGGATCTTCGAGAGGCCGGATTTCATCTTTTCAATGGTGATTTCACTGTCCAGCATACCCGGAGAGGTGACCTCCAGCCGGTCATCGAAGAGCGCCACTTGGATTTTACCCGGTGTCAGGTAGCTCCTGTGGCAGACGGCATTCGAGATCATCTCGCGGATGGTCTTGACCGGCAGCTCATAGTAATCCTGACGGGCAATGCCTTCGATGCGGGAGCCGAGGTCGATATGCTGCAACACAAAGTTGTAGGCATCCTCAATCTGCTCGTAGATCGCTCCGGTAAATTCCTTGCGGGTGATGAAAATATCCCGGACAGTCCCCTTGAATACCGCGCACTGGATGGCAGCATCCGGGAACTCAGCCGTATCGCCGTTCAGCAGCAGATACCCATTGGTGGGATGGTAAGCTCCGTCGTGCTCCACCAGCAATTTCCATGAAAGTAACTGGTTCTTGCCTACTTTCTGAATCTGCTCCCGTGCCGTATCTGTTTCGGCCAGCTTGAGGGCGTGCTGGTACATCTTCTCGCAGAAGGCCGCAATCTCTTCCTCAGAAACAGTCTGTTCCCGCTCCATCTGGTCAAAGGAGCGGTTTGTCCCTTCCATGATAAGCTCCTGCACACGGTAGCGCTCCGCATGGCGGGTCGTGCCAGCTACACGGATATAGGTGCCTTCCATGATGCCCTGACTCTTGATATAGTAGGGACGCTGCATACCGGGGATTATTTCGACAACGATGATTGCCTTCCCGTCAATTTCCTGCACCGCGATATTCGGGGTGATCTTGGGTTCGCAGCTATCGAAAATGGCGTTGGTAATCGCGTCCATCTTCTGAAAGACTTCCTCTTTGGAAAAGCCGGTGACAGTCCATGTGCCGTTCTCCACACCGAAAACCAGCTTGCCACCCTTGCCGTTGGCAAAAGCCACCACGGTCTTCATGTACTTCTCGCTTTTGGCAGGAATCTCGCTTTTGAACTCGATATTCTCGGATTCACCGGCGAAAATCTCTTCTGCGGTCATCTCGACCACCTCCTTCACATTCTCGTGTTACCTGTTCTTATATCTTTGCCAGAACGGCATATTTCTTTCCATCGCTGGCGGTTTGGATTTTTTCGTAGTTGACCTTCACGCCGTCATCCAAGTCCAGTTCGATGCGGCTCAGGGCAAGGTGGGCAATCATCTCATCATAGTCGCGGCACTCTTTGAGCTGCTTTTGGAGCTTTTCTTTCCGCTTGGTGGAAGCAGCCACCTCGCGGGCGTTGGTGCTGTGGTCGATCATGTCCTGCATCCGGTTGATTTCGGACTCGTAGACGCGCTGCATCTTGTGGAGGTAATCCACGCGGAGATTGCCAATGGTGTCCGGCGTGTAGCGGTGGAGGTAGATCAGCGCCTTGAAGCCGTTCTGCTTGCCGCTGTCAAACAACCAGTAAATCGGGCGCTTCTGGTAGGTCTTGCAGTGGTCTTTGAAGAAATCCTTGAGGAAGTAGTTGCGGATTATCTCGCGGCTGCTGTTGCCCTTACCGCCCAGCGCCCCGGCGATGAAGTCCAGATTTTCTTCCAGCGTGTCCGCACCGTAGGCGGCTTTCAGCCAGTCGCACAGGCGGGAAATGATGTCGTCCTCCAAATACTCTTCGTCGGTGATGGGCAGAATGCCGTCCCGGTCGGGCAGGAAGGTCTTGTACTTCCCGTCATCCCAGTCTCCACCTGCATAGGCCAGCCCGTCCACATCCACCGAGTAACGCCCAAACATACAGCCCACGGCGTAGGAGAGCAGCGAGACAATCTCATCCCGCTTGGTGCGAACATAGTTGCTGCCCTGCATAGATTCCGGCACATCGTCCTTGGTGTCAAAGATGCGGTGGACGGTGATATCCTTGTCTGCCACATTGGGGGTCAGCTCATCCTGCAATCCGTATATGTCGATGAAGATGCGGTTCAGTTCTTCCTCGTTGGCATTCAGTTTTTCAAATCGCCCTTCGCATTCCAGCTTCCATGCGTTATAGGCAAAAGTAAGACGCATTACAGGCGGTTTATCACCCCAAGAATAAGCACCAGCCAACTTCAACCGCACTAACGGATGCCGCTTAAAATCCCATGAGGTTTCGTAGGAATCCCAATCGAATTTTGATAAATTGATGTTTGCATCCACGAGTGGATCAACTTCATTTTCGTGTGATAAAATCAGTGGCAAGCTTTTGATATTACCCGCTTGATAGTTAAGGGTGGGGTTTAATATTTTCAGTATGTCAAAGCAAACACAAGAGGATAGGAATCCTAGCGTGTATTTATTATCCACTCTTGAGAAAAGAGTAGAGCCTGCGACATCAAAGAAGCATCCCGTTGGCAAGTAACGAATTCCAAATTTTGAAGAGCTAACAAAAGACCATGTAAGTCCTTCATGGCAATACCAATCGTGAGCACCGTTTTCTCTGTGCCCGCTCATTGTATTCATATATGCACGACCTTGGGCATCAAACCACAGAACTTCTTGGAGGTTGCCGTACCAAAGCCGAAATTCGCCACCCTTATTGTAAGGGAAATACCTTGCCTCGCTTAGATCAATCTGGCTTATATCTGTTAAAGAGTAATCTATCTTTCTGAAATTTACTTCCCACCATTCTCTAACAAATATTTCGTTTTTACCAGTGCCCATTCCAATTTTAACATCGGAAATGTCCCCAAGGAGTTTTCCATTGGAATAAGCATCAAGTACTTTGGTGCTTGCCCAATACGCCACCGGTGCCCCGGGGATTTTGGAGAAGTTGGATTGCTGGGCGGTGTAGCGGTTTTTGCCAGCAAGGAACATATCCTCTTTGCCCTGCTGGGTAGTTGGCTCAATCAGGCGGCAATAGGTACCTTTGTAGTCAGGAATATGGCTGTTTCGCAGCGCAAAGCTGGTGGTCTGCACCACTTCACCGCCAATCTCCTCAAACGCTCGCGGGCCGAGGTGCGCCATGTTGACGGTATCTTTCAGAAGCAGTTTCGCACGCAGCTTTTCAAAGCTGGACAGGAACATCCAAGCGTGCTGGGTAATCATCGCCTGATACCGGTTCTTGCCGGTCATCTGGCCGCACCGTTCGATGAACACTGCAAACAGGTCGCTCTTGCTGTCCGGGTAATGCTTTTTCACGAACTCGCTAAGCCTTGCGTCCATATTACTGCTACCCATATACGGCGGATTGGTTACAACCACATCATACTGCTGTGCCATGACCTCCGCCACGAGGATCAGCGGCAGGATGGTGGCAAGCGCGGCTTCCCGGTGCAGGCTGATGTCGTTCTGCACTTCCTCCACGCGAGCATACAGCGCGGCGAAGTCTACTGGCGCAACTGTCAGGATGGAGCCGTACTCTTTTGCATCGCGCAGGTCGTTGATGATGCTGTTCAGCGCCGCTTTCAGCTTTGGGTCGTTGTTCGCAAAGTAGTCCCGCGTGTAAGCGTCAATGTCGTTGCTTTCGGCAATCGCATAGACATGGGGCTGGATGCCGCGGGAGAAGATACGCCGGTCATACTGTCGCGCTTTCATCATCACGGCAAAATAGGCAAGCTGCGCCGCCCGTTCGTCAATCTCCAAACCGTAGAGGTTATTTTCAAGGATGCACTGCGCCGCGTCGCGCTGGCTGTACCCGTCGTTTTCGTACATCTGCATCAGCACATCGAAGGCGTACACCAAGATATGGCCGCTGCCCATGCAGGGGTCAATGACCTTGATGTCTCGGACATCCTTGTATTCGCTCTGCTTCTGGATTTCGTCGAGCTGCTGGCGCACTTCCTTGGTCTGCGCAGCTTCCGGCAGATAATACTTCCAGCCCATCTGCTCGGCGATTTCTTCTTCATTTGAAATGCGCTTTGCCTCAACCTCATCCCAGCTCATTTCCTCCAAGCCACGACCGTCAGCATAAACGCCCTGTTCTTTCCGCTTGTCGATAAAGATGCGGCCGAGGCTGTTTTCCACCATATAGCGGACGATCCAGTCCGGCGTGAAGAGCTGGGTGACGGCAGGGATTTCCTCTTTGGTAATCTTTCCATTTTTGGCAAAGGCGGCGTTTTTCGGCTCGGTGTTGTAATACTGGTACAGCCAGCCGATGATCTCCACCTGACCTTGAATCTTCCCGTCCTCATCAGGGTGCGTGATGTCAAAGTCCTGCTCCGGGATGTCGTGGGTCAGATGGTACACGACACCTTCCTGATCCACAACCGAGAGGTTCAGCAGCAGTTCGGTGTAGTCGTTGGTCTTCTCAAACAGTGCGGGCAGGATCTCGTTCAGGGCGTTGCACTGCTTGATGAACAGCAGCCGGAACAGCTCGTCCAGTTTGTTTTCGGTTTTCAGGCGCAGGACAGTCTCTTCCTCAGCGGGGGTAAAGGCCAGCTCCGCATCGAAGGGCGTTGTGACCAAATCCGGCTCGATCTTGCCGCTCTCCGAAGACAGAACGCGGATATGAGAGGGCAGATAGTCATTGACCTCCATGAAGCGGATCGCAATCAGCCGGTTGAACCATGTATAGGCGACCTCTTCCAGAATGTATTTATAAGCTGTGGCGTAGTTGCTGTCCTTTTCTTTTCTGCGGATGATCTCCAC
>ULTR01058820.1_pt1 | contig 12308 bp, 12 predicted proteins | sample 1957781 | NCBI WGS metagenome assembly ULTR01 (sample SAMEA4835739, study PRJEB28245) | human gut metagenome | biome: gut microbiome; material: fecal sample | place: Denmark | collected 2008 | reverse complement strand
GACGCGCTGTCAGGCGTGTTTGCCCTTGTTAACTGATGGTACCACCACTTGGCCAGGGCAAGCCCTTGTCAACTGATGGTAAAGCATCTCGCGCACGGCTCCCGCCGTGCGCGGTATCAACGGTACACAAGAGGAGGAGAGCCATGAAAAAGCTCCTGTTCATTGTCAACCCCCGGGCGGGTAAGACCAAGTCCAGCGCCCCCCTGTTCGATGCGGTGGCCGCTCTTTCCAGCGCCGGCTATCTGGTGCGGGTCTTTGTCACGAAGGCCGGCGGCGACGCCCGCCGCGTGGCGGCGGAGTGGGGCCCCGACTACGATACGGTGGTCTGCGCCGGCGGCGACGGCACTCTGAACGAAACGATCTCCGGCCTGATGACGCTGCCGCAGCGCCCGCTGCTGGGCTACCTGCCCAACGGCAGCACCAACGACTTTGCCGCCAGCCTTCACCTGTCCTCCGACCCCCGGCTGGCCGCGCTGGACATCGCCGGGGGCAAGCCCCATCCGCTGGACATCGGCCGCCACAACGACCGCTATTTCGCCTACGTGGCGTCCTTCGGTGCCTTTACCCGCTCATCCTACTCCGCCTCCCAGGCGGCGAAGAACGCGCTGGGCCACTTCGCTTACATTCTGGAGGGGCTGGGCGATCTGGACTCCCTGCGCCCTTACAGCTGCCGCATTGAAGCGGACGGCGAGGTGTTTGAGGGCGATTTTATCTTCGGCGCCGTGTGCAACTGCACCTCCATGGGCGGTCTGGTGAAGCTGGATCCCAACCGCGTCAAGATGGACGACGGCCGCTTCGAGCTGCTGCTCCTGCGGATGCCCAAATCGGCGCTGGATCTGCAGAACCTCATCACCGCCATGACCCGGATGCAGTACGACTACCCCGGTGTCATCTTCCGCCATGTGCAGCACGTCACCCTGACCACGCAGACCCACATCCCATGGTCGCTGGACGGCGAATACGCCCCCAGCGCGGCGCGGGTGGACATCGAGAACCTGCCGGGCGCGGTGTCCCTTCTCCGCTGACTCATCCCTTGAAAAAATGCGCAAAAGGACGCCGGAGCCTTGCTCCGGCGTCCTTTTTATGCACTTTTTAGAAGAAGAATTCTTTGATCTGCCCGTACAGGATGAGGATCATGCACAGCGGGGTGATGAACTTCACGCAGACCTTGAAGAAGCCGTAGCCGCTCATGGCGTGGCCGGACTGCTCGCACTCGTCCTTGACCACCTCGGGCCCGATCTCCCAGCCGATCATCAGCGACATCAGCAGGGCGCCCAGCGGCATCATGATGCCTTCGGACAACATATCCCAGAAGTCCAGCCAGTCGGCAGCCCATGTGGGCAATTCGCCCGTCATACCCAGAAGATTACCTGGCGCAAAGCCCGTGGAGCCCAGCGCATCGGCGCAGACCAGAATGCAGCCCAGACCCACGCAGGCCGCAGCGATGAGGGTGTAGGTCTTACGCTTGTCGCCCTTGCCGGCGTCGCGGGCCTTATCCACGAAGTGGGCCACGATGACCTCCAGCAGAGAGATGGAGGAGGACACGGCGGCGAAGACCACCAGCAGATAGAACAGGATGCCGAAGATGGGGCCAAGGCCGCCCATACGGCTGAACACGTTCTGCATGGTGATGAACAGCAGCTTGGGGCCGCCCAGCGTGCCGTCGGGGTCGAGGGCGAAGCGGCCGGGAATGACGCACAGACCGGCCATCAAAGCCACCAGCGTATCCATGACGATGATGAGGATGGCGTTCTTCTGCAGGTTCTCCTTCTTCTGCAGGTAGGAGCCGTAGGTGATCATGGCGCCCATGCCCAGAGACAGGGAGAAGAACATCTGGCCGCCTGCGGTAGCCAGCACCGTCAGGAAGTCGGGAGCCTTGTCAATGACGCCGTTGGCGACAGCCCAGCCGGGAACGAACATGTACTTCAGGCCTTCCACAGCGCCGGGCAGGGTGCAGGCGCGGATGATGCAGATCAGCAGCATCACGAACAGCGCGGGCATACCCACGGAGCAGACCTTCTCAATACCGCCGCCGATACCGCCGATGACGATGATCATGGTGATGGCCACGAAGATCAGACCGTAGATGATAGCCTCGGTGGGATTCCCGAGAAATGCGCCGAACACCTCAGCGCCTACGGAAGTGCCGTTGGCGTCAGCGACCGCAGCCAAGGCGTTGGAGCCGAAGCCGGCGTTGAACAGGTCGCCCACGTTCAGCACGACGTACTTGATGCAGTAGCCGCCCAGCGCGCAGTAGAAGAACAGGATGAAGAACGCGGACAGAATGCCCATCCAGCCCATCCACTTGAACTTCTTGGACAGGACGTGATACGCTTCCACAGCGCCCTTACCGGTCTTGCGGCCGATAGCCAGCTCGCCCACCATGACGATGAAGCCGCACAGGACTGCCAGAATGAGGTAGATGATGAGGAACGTGAAGCCGCCGGAGGCGCCCATCTTATTGGGGAAGCCCCAGATGTTGCCCAGGCCGACTGCCGAGCCGACCGCGGCCATCAGGAATCCAAAATTGGTTCCAAAGCCTTTTCTTTCTTCCATGTTTTCTCTCCTTATAACAGAAATTTGCCCTCCGCCTTTCCTCGGAGTGGCTGATTTTCTGTTTCCTGTCTATCGCCAGGAAACATCTTGAGGCGCCGCCACGCCTCTCAACTCCCCGCCCCACAAAATCGTTGAACGGTTTGTAAAAAAAGTATACAGGAAACAAAAACCAACCGCAATTAGCAGTATTGATAAATTTTTCGCGTCATGTTGTACAGTTTTAACATTCTGTGAACAAATTATTTTTGCCGTTTATAAATATCTGATTACTTTTTAACGGCTGTTAGCACAGCTTTTCACCGGTTTTTCCTGACTTTTTTGCCGCGATCCTGTGTTTTTCCTCCGAGGAAACAGTCTGTCAAATAATAAACGGGCATATCCCGCCGCCCCCGACATAGTGCGGAACGCCCCCGTGACCGGCATCCGCGCCGCACCGTCCCGCCGTCCGCACACCGCACCGCGCCAACCGGCTCCATCGCACCGCCTCCATGCCGCAGCCGCGCCCGCCGCGCCGCGATGACCGCCGGGCAAAATCAAACAGCGCCCGTCCTGCGACGGGCGCTGCTCTTTCTGTTATTTGGAGAGCATACCGGAATGGCGGTTCCGGCATGTATAACATACCTTGTCGTTTCTTCTCTTAGAAGAAGAATTCCTTGATCTGGCCGTACAGGATGAGGATCATGCACAGCGGGGTGATGAACTTCACGCAGATCTTGAAGAAGCCGTAGCTGCCCATGGCATGACCGGACTGCTCGCACTCGTTCTTGACTATGTCGGGGCCCAGCTCCCAGCCGATCATCAGCGTCATCAGCAGGCCGCCCAGCGGCATAAACACGCCCTCGGAGATCATATCAAAGAAGTCCAGCCAGCAGTCGTTCCACGTCCGGATGGCGTCGCCGGAAATATTCAGTATATCGCATGGCGCCATACCGTTGGCGCCCAGACCGTCGGCGCTGACCAGCACGCACAGCAGCCCGATGAGGATGGAGGCGATGAAGGAGTACTTCTTGCGCTGATCGCCCTTGCCCTTCTCGCGGGCCTCGTCCACGAAGTGGGCCACCACCGTCTCCAGCAGGGAGATGGAGGAGGACACTGCTGCCAGCACCACCAGCAGGTAGAAGATGATGCCGAAGATGGGGCCGATAGCGCCCTCCATGGAATCGAACACGTTCTGCATGGTAATGAACAGCAGCTTGGGGCCGCCGATGGGGCCCTCGGGATCCAGGGCGAAGCGGGCGGGCATCACGCACAGGCCGGCCATCAGCGCCACCAGCGTATCCATAACGATGATGAGGATGGCGTTCTTCTGCAGGTTCTCCTTCTTGTCCAGATAGGAGCCGTAGGTGATCATGGCGCCCATGCCGATGGACAGGGAGAAGAACATCTGGCCGCCTGCGGTAGAGATGACTTCAAAGATACTGGGAGCCTCTTTAATAACGCCGTTGGCCACGGCCCAGCCGGGGATAAACATATACTTCAGGCCGTTCACGGCGCCGGGCAGGGTGCAGGCGCGGATGATGCAGATCAGCAGCATCACGAACAGCGCGGGCATGCCGATACCGCAGAACTTCTCGATGCCGCCGCCGACGCCGCCCATGACGATGAGCATCGTCAGGATAACGAAGATCAGGCCGTAGATGATGCCCTCGCCCTGATTCAGCAGGAAGCCGCCGAACACATCGCCGCCGGACATGCCGTTGGAGCCGAAGCCGGCGTTGAACAGGTTGCCCACGTTCAGCACGACGTACTTGATGCAGTAGCCGCCCAGTGCGCAGTAGAAGCTCATGATCAGGAACGCGGAGGCGACGCCCAGCCAGCCGACCCACTTGAACTTCTTGCTCAGTGCGTGGTACGCGGCGATAGCGCCCTTGCCGGTCTTACGGCCGATGGCCAGCTCGCCCAGCATGACGATAAAGCCGCACAGGACTGCCAGGATGAGGTAGATGATGAGGAATGTGAAGCCGCCGGAGGCGCCCATCTTGTTGGGGAAGCCCCAGATGTTGCCCAGGCCGACTGCGGAGCCGACCGCGGCCATCAGGAAACCGAAATTGGTTCCAAAGCCTTTTCTTTCTTCCATTGCTTTCTCTCCTTATAATTTTTTCTTTCCCTTAGCCTTCCTGCACCGGCAGCACGCCGCCGGTGCAGACGACCCACACGAAAGTGTTTCCTGTGGGTCATGTTAAAGTATACCGTATCCCGCCAATTCCCGCAATTAGCAATATTTATAAAATTTTAGCACAGCTTTCTCCGCTTTTAACATTTTCTTAGCGGTAAACGCGGCGCTCCCTGCGCCGTTTATCCGCATTATTCACTACGCTAATTTTGCGATTACATCGTATTTCGCCGCTATATGCGATATTTTACAACTGTTTTCTTATAAAGAAACAAGCGGACGCCCCATCAGGAGCATCCGCCTGCTTGTTAAGTTCTCGTAAATCGGAAGTTAAGTACCCGTTAACGCGGCGCCTGTCACCACTTGTTCTCCACCTTCTCCGCAAAGCCCAGAAAGTCGCTGACGTGGATCTCCGTGCCGTCGTCCAGCACGGCCCGGCCGGTGAACCGTCCGAACACCTGATGCTGGTCGGACTTCAGCAGCTTAAAGTCCGTACAGGCCGCCCGGTCAAGGATGGGCGCGAAGTCCATCTCGAACCGCCCGTCGTCGGAGGTGAACGTCCACGGGCTGAGATAGTCCTCCCGCCCGTCCTTCACAGGGATACGGAACCGCACCTTGCTGAGCTTGTGGGCCCTCCCGCCGTAGAACAGCATGTTCTCACTGGCGGCGTAGGTGTTGCCGAAGCCGTAACCGATGTTCCAGCCGAAGGGTACGCCGTCGATCTGCCCGGAGGCGCTGCCCCAGTACCATGTGTTGTGGTACGTCCACACGCCCCGGCCCCAGTCCAGCACCGCGAAGGAGTCCTCCGGCGCAAACCGGTACACCCGACCTGCGGCGTTAACCTCGCCGGACACCCGCATGCAGTTGATCTTCTGGTTGTAGTAGAAGTGCCCCGGCTTGTCGAAGGGCGTGGCGATGACCATGGACTCCTCCGGCTCCTCCGTCAGGACCAGGCGTCCCTCGATGGGCTGCCCGTCCAGAAAATCCCCCATGCGGAACGTCAGCACCCGGGAATCCCCCACGTGGCGGAAGGCGATGCCGTAGCCGTTGCCGGTGATCACGGTGTCTCCGGCGGCGGAGGTCTCCGGCAGGCCGGTGCGCCCCATGGGAAACACACGCATGGGGCTCTTCGTTCTTTCCCACTTCTCGTCGAAGTGCAGAAGCGAGATGGAGTCCAGCCCCATGTAGCCGTTGTCCGCGATGGTCAGCGCCACGGCGAAGTGGTCGTTGGCCGCCAGATAGTAGTCCCATTCCTTGATGCGGGCCTTCCCGGCCCGGATGTCGGCGCGGCGGTAGACAGGCAGGAGCTTCTTGGCATATCCCGGCTCCCGCAGGCTGCCCTTGTCGTTGAGCAGCGGTGCGCTGTGGGTGATCTCGTGCTGCATGCTGGTATCCTCCCGTATCTCTTTTTGGGGAAGCGCGGAACGACACGCCCGCCGGCGTATCGGCCCTCACGGGTGACGGCGTCCCCATTGTACCATACGCGGCGGAAAAAAGATAGTTGACAAACAAATAATTTCGGCTATAATTTGAAAACGGTTTTCATTTTCAGATTCAGGAGGGCATCCTATGGCATACATGACGAAACAGCAGCAGGCGGTGCTGGCCCGTATCCCCAGCTGCGCCGACGGCGTGGGCGCGGCGGAGCTGACGGAGCTGCTGCACCGGCAGGGGGAGGCGGTGGGCCTGACCACCGTGTACCGCCAGCTGGAGCGGCTGGAGAAGGCGGGCAAAGTCCACAAGCTGGTGACGGATACCGGCGCGAAATACCAGTTCTGCACCTGTGCCGCCTCCGGCCGGGACTGCTTCCTGCTGAAATGCGAAAAGTGCGGCACGGTGCAGCATGTGGACTGCTCCCGCCTTGCGCCGCTGTACCGCCATCTGGAGGAGGAGCACGGCTTCGCCATCGACGCCCACCGCACGCTGTTCTACGGGCTGTGCCGCCGCTGCCGGGAGGCGGTGGAATGAAGCGGCTGCTGACGGGCCTGCTGGCGCTGGCGCTGGCGGCGTCGCTGACCGCCTGCGGGCGGGAGGCCCCGCCGGAGGACGGCCGGCTGCGGGTGGTCTGCACCCTGTTCCCCTACTACGACTTCGTCCGCCAGATCGGCGGCGACGCCGTGGACGTGACGCTGCTGGTGCCCGCTGGCCGGGAGACGCACAGCTTCGAGCCCACGCCCCGGGACGTGATCCGCATCAGCGAAGCGGATGTGTTCCTCTATAACGGTGGCGAGAGCGAGCAGTGGGTGGACGACATTCTGGACGCCGCCGGGGCGGATATTCCCTGCGTCCTGTCCATGATGGACGCGGCGGAGCTGTACGAGGAGGAGTACGCCGAGGGCATGCAGGCCGCCCACGGCCACGACCATGACCACGATGACCACGATGACCATGACCACGATGACCATGACGAGGATATCGGATACGACGAGCATATCTGGACATCGCCGGTGACGGCCATGACCCTGTGCCGCGTCATTGCGGACGCCCTGTGCGAAGCCGACCCCGTCAACGCCGAGGGCTATCGCGTCCGGCTGGACGATTATCTGACCCGGCTGGCCGCGCTGGACGAAACCTTCCGCGATATCGTCGCCGGCGCCTCCCGGAGGCTGCTGGTGTTCGGCGACCGGTTCCCGCTGCTGTACTTCTGCCGGGCATACGGGCTGGACTACCGGGCCGCGTTCCACGGCTGCGCCGGGGACACGGAGCCGTCGCTGGCCACGCTGAAATACCTCATTGATCTGGTGAACGAGCAGCATATCCCGGTGGTGTACACCATTGAGCTCAGCAGCCGGAAGGTGGCGCAGGCCATCGCGGAAACCACCGGTGCGCAGGTGCGGACGTTCCACTCCTGCCAGACGGTGAGCCGCGCCGAATTTGACAGCGGCGTTACCTACCTCCAGCTGATGGAGGCCAACGCCGACGCTTTGAGAGAGGGGTTGTCCTGATGGAGCAGACAACGGAAAAGAAAGTCCTGCTGGACTGCCGGGACGTGTCCCTGGGCTATGAGGGCAAGGCCATCTGGGAGGGGCTGACCTTTCAGGTGCGCAGCGGCGACTACCTGTGCATCGTGGGCGAGAATGGCTCCGGCAAGTCCACGCTGCTGAAAAGCCTGCTGGGGCTGCTGCGCCCCATGAAGGGCGATATCGTGCTGGACGCTTCCCTGCGGGCGGGGGCCATTGGCTACCTGCCCCAGCAGACCCGCGCCCAGAAGGACTTCCCCGCCACGGTGACGGAGGTGGTGCGCAGCGGCTTCCTCAGCGGCAAGCGCGGCCGTTTCTTCTACACGCCGGGGGAGAAGTCCTCCGCCCTGATGCACATGGGCAAGCTGGGGATCCTGGAGCTGAAGGATCGCTGTTACCGGGAGCTGTCCGGCGGCCAGCAGCAGCGGGTGCTGCTGGCACGGGCGCTGTGCGCCGCCGGGGAGCTGCTGGTGCTGGACGAGCCGGTGACGGGCCTTGACCCCGCCGCCGCTCAGGATCTGTACCGCACGCTGGACTACCTCAACAAAAAGGAGGGCCTTGCCATCATCATGGTGACCCACGATCTGCGCAGCGCCCTGCCCTACGCCACCGCCATCCTCCACGCCGGACACGGCAGCTGGTTCTACGGCGACACGGCGTCCTATCTTGCTTCGCCCTATGGCAAGCGGTTCGGAGGTGACGGGATATGAGCCTGCTGCTGGATATGTTCACCTACCCGTTTATCCTGCGGGCCTTCGTGGTGGGCATCCTCATCGCCCTGTGCGCGGCGCTGCTGGGCGTGCCGCTGGTGCTGAAGCGCTACTCCATGATCGGCGACGGCCTGAGCCATGTGTCCTTCGGCGCGCTGAGCATCGCGCTGGCCTGCGGCTGGGCGCCGCTGCCGGTGTCCATCCCCGTGGTGGTGCTGGCGGCGCTGGGCCTGCTGCGCATGACGGAGAAAAGCCGCATGGGCGCGGACGCGGCCATCGCCGTGGTCAGCGCCTCGTCGCTGGCCGCCGGCGTGGTGGTCACCAGCCTGACCACCGGCATGACCACCGACGTGGACAGCTTCATGTTCGGCTCCATTCTGGCGCTGGATCGGGCGGACGTGGCCCTGTCCGTTGGGGTCTCCGCGGCGGTGCTGGCGCTGTATGTGCTGTTTTACCACCGGCTGTTCGCCATCACCTTCGACGAGAGCTTCTCCCGGGCCACCGGCGTGAAGGTGGGGCTGTACAACACCGTCCTCTCGGTGCTGACGGCGCTGACCATCGTGCTGGGCATGCGGCTCATGGGGGCCATGCTCATCTCCAGCCTTGTCATCTTTCCCGCCCTGACGGCCATGCGCCTGCTGCGCAGCTTCCGGGGCGTGGTGCTGTGCGCCGGGGCGGTCAGCGTGGTGTGCTTCTGCGCCGGCCTCACCGGCTCCTACCTGTGGAGCACCCCCGTGGGGGCCACGGTGGTGCTGGCCGATCTGGCGGCGTTTCTGCTGGCCTGTCTGCTGGCAAAGCTGAAAAAACGGGCGTAAGCCCGTATCCCCCGGCGAAACAGGGCGCCGCTGCCCCGCTCCGCCGGGATTTTTTTGCCAAACCTCCTGTTTCGACCGGCTTTTTGCGGAAAAATACTTGCGTTCCCTGCATTTTTATGGTATGCTACGCGTGTAAGTGAGGTATTGACTGGGAGTGGGCTTGACTGTCCGCTCTTTTTGTTTGGCATTTTTGATTTGTTAAAAGCAGGAGGATGCGCCGTGAAAAAGATCACAGACGTCGTCTGGGAGCTGGCCGAGCCGGTGGTACGGGAGCACGGCTGCCAGCTGTGGGACGTGGAATATGTGCGGGAGGCCGGCCAGTGGTACCTGCGGCTGTATCTGGATAAGGACGGCGGCGTGGACATTCTGGACTGCGAGGCCATCAGCCGGAGGGTCAGCGACCTGCTGGACGAGGCCGACCCCATCGAGAGCAGCTATGTGTTCGAGGTAGGCTCCGCCGGGCTGGAGCGTCAGCTCAAGCGTCCCGGCGACTTTGCCCGCTTCATGGGCAGCCCCGTGCTGGTCAAGACCTACCAGAACCGGGACGGCCGCAAGGAGTTCGCCGGTAAGCTGGCGGGCTACGAGGACGGCGCGGTGCTGCTGGACATGGGCGGCGCGGAGCCGGTGCGGTTCGAGAAGAACGAGGTGGCGCTGGTGCGCCTGCGCGTGGAATTCTGACACAACTGTCTGACGATAAATATAAGGAGAAATAACATGAAATGTGATGAGATCTTCGCCGCGCTGGCCATGCTGGAAAAGGAACGCGGTATTCCCCAGAGCTTTATGATGGGTAAGATCATTCAGGCGCTGACCACCGCCTACAAGCGCGACCACGAGGGCGTGGAGAACGTCATCGTGGACGTGGACGAGGAGAAGAAGGATCTGAAGATGTTCGTCCAGAAGGAGATCGTGGAGGAGGTGGAGAACCCCGGCTCCCAGATCTCTCTGGAGGAGGCGAAGCGCCTGTCCGCCAAGAACGAGCTGGGCGGCATCGTCAATATCCCCGTGGAGAGCGTGGAGTTCGGCCGCATCGCCGCCGGCAACGGCAAGCAGGTCATCATTCAGGGCCTGCGCGAGGCCGAGCACGGCATGATCTACGATGAGTTCAACAGCAAGCAGCACGAGATCCTTACCGGCACCGTCAGCCGCATCGACCCCCGGACGGGCAACGTCAGCCTGCGCATCGGCACCGGTGCCGAGTCCACCGAGGCGGTGCTGACCATGAACGAGCAGGTACCCGGCGAGGAGCTGCGGGAGGGCCAGATGGTCAAGGTATATCTGGTGGAGGTACGCCGTTCCACCCGCGGCCCGCAGGTGCTGATCTCCCGCACCCACCCCGGCCTTGTCAAGCGCCTGTTTGAGCTGGAGGTGCCCGAGATCTACGACGGCACGGTGGAGATCCGCTCCATCGCCCGCGAGGCGGGCAACCGCACGAAGATGGCGGTCTGGTCTGCCGACGAGAACGTGGATCCCATCGGCGCCTGCGTCGGCCCCCGGGGCCAGCGCGTCAACGCCATCGTGGATGAGCTGCGAGGCGAGAAGATCGACATCATCAAGTACTCCGAGGACCCCGCCGAGTTTATCGCCGCCGCGCTGGCGCCCGCCGACGTGGTCAGCGTACAGCTGGCCGCCGAGGGCAAGAGCTGCCGCGTGGTCGTCCCCGACGATCAGCTGAGTCTGGCCATCGGCAAGGAGGGGCAGAACGCCCGTCTGGCCGCCCGGCTCACCGGCTACAAGATCGACATCAAGCCCGCCAGCTACACCGGCGAGTAAATCAGAAAGGAGCGGCAGAGATGCAGAAGCCCCGGAAAATACCTCAGCGGCAGTGTGTCGGCTGCCGCGAGATGAAGGAGAAGAAGTCGCTGCTGCGCATCGTCCGCACGCCGGAGGGGGAGGTCCTGCTGGACGCCACCGGCAAAAAGTCCGGCCGCGGCGCGTATGTGTGCCCCGACCCGGCCTGCCTGAAAAAGGCCCGGAAAAGCAAAGCGCTGGAGCGCGCCTTCGACACGTCCGTCCCGCCGGAGGTCTACGACGCGCTGGAGGCGCAGATGGAGGGCTGCCTATGACGGAACACATTCTCTCCATGCTGGGCCTTGCCCTGAAGGCGGGCCGCGTGGAGGTGGGCGAGGAGCCGGTAGGCGCCGCCGCCCGGGCCAAAAAGGCCCGCGTCATCTTCGTGGCGCAGGACGCCGCGCCGTCCTCGATGCGGCGCGCCCAGTCATTTGCCCGCACCGGCAGCACGCTGTGCGTGACGCTGCCCGCGGATAAGGACGCGCTGGGCCGCAGCCTCGGCCGCAGCAGCGTGGCCATGTGCGCCGTGACCGACATCGGCTTTGCCGAGTCGCTGGTGCGGAAGCTGGCGGCGCTGGACAGTGAGACCTATCAGCCCGCTGCCGACACGCTGGCCGTCAAGGCCAGGCGGGCGCGGGAGCGGAAGGAGGAGCAGCTCCGCCACGAGAAGAACCTGCGGCAGGGTAAAAAACGCACCCACGCCGAAAAGCCCGCCGAGCCGGAGCCTGCGCCGCCGCCCGCCAGACCGGCGGCCAAGCGTCCCCCGCGTCCCAACAGCGCCCGCCGGCGGCAGGAGCATCCCAAACGCAGAGCAGAGCCGCCCGACCGACGGTTCGCCGGCTCCCTGCCGGTGAAGAAGGGCAAGGGCAGCCGGAAGCCGTCCGGCAAGACCAGACAGCAGTAACGCAAAACTTTTCGCGGCCCGCCGCAGGGCAGGCCGATCACTAAGATGGAGGTGGCTTTATTTGGGTAGTATCGTCAACAAATACAGAGTGCATGAGGTGGCCAAGGATTTTGGAGTCTCCACCAAGGAGATCACGGAGATCCTGACCAAATACGCCGAAACGCCCAAGAATCATATGCAGGTGCTGGAGGACCGGGAGCTCAGCCTCATCTTTGAGTATCTGACCCAGCACAACCCGGTCTCCAATATCGCGGTCATCTTCGCCGAGGGCGCCAAGCCTGCGGAGAAGAAGGCGGAGCCTGCCCAGAACGGACAGAGCGCCAAACCCGCCGCACCTCAGCAGGGCGGCAGCAAGCCCGTCCAGAACGCCGCGCCCGCCGGTAAGGCCCCGGAGAAGGCCGCCGAACCGGCGAAGCAGCCCATGTCCCGCGTGCCCCAGAAGCAGGTGGTGGATACCCG